>ENA-OWOC01000047-OWOC01000047.1-gut-metagenome-genome-assembly--contig:-NODE-47-length-78203-cov-6.845148_pt1 | contig 78203 bp, 72 predicted proteins | sample MGYA00248245_ERZ651791 | MGnify/ENA primary metagenome ERZ651791 (study PRJEB26908, sample SAMEA4031703) | gut metagenome | biome: gut; feature: normal infant; material: stool | place: China | collected 2015 ...
AAAAGCAATATTCAGTTAAAATACAGTAACTATGTGGCTTTCAGCCACATTCGTGGCAAAGTCGTGAATAATTCAGGTTAAACTGTTTATTCTCAGAGAGATTTTCATTAGCAAATAACTGACGACAAAGATCTTCAAACTTTAACCGAATCCCACGTGCATCATGATTATATGTAAGAAAACTTTCCCAGTTTATTCGCATCTCAAGCTCCTCGTATCGTAAAATGATAATTTTAATCTTACCGATTTTAAGCTATTTAGATTAAAGCCAATATCAGTATATGGGTTACTTTATCGTGCATTTATTAATGTCTCATTATTCTTTTTCTGGGCTTTCTCCAACTTCACCACACTCTCACAATGCCCACTCCCCCCAAACATATCACAACACCCAACTCTCCTCACCTCATACCCTCTCTCCCCCAAATACTTCACGTCCCGGGCCAAAGTCGCCGAATCGCAGCTCACATACACCACCCGTTTCGACCCCATCTTCACAATGGTATCCAGGCACACGGAGTCGCAGCCCTTCCTGGGCGGGTCCACCACAATCACATCGGCGTAGGCCTGATTCTCCTCATACTCTCTGGGCAGCACCTCCTCCGCCTTCCCCACGAAAAACTGCGCGTTCTCAATCCCATTAATCCGCGCGTTCTCCCTGGCGTCCTCGATGGCCTCCGGCACAATCTCCACCCCGAAAACCCGTTTCGCCTTCTGGGCCAGGAACAGAGAGATAGTCCCGATTCCGCAGTACAAATCCCAGACCGTCTCCTCCCCGGTGAGGTCCGCGTATTCCAGAGCCTTCCCGTACAGCTTCACCGTCTGGGCCGGATTCACCTGATAAAAAGAAAGTGGAGAAATCCGGTACTTCACATTCCCGATAAAGTCCGTAATATATCCAGGTCCAAAAAGATTGATAATCTCCTTCCCCAAAATCACATTGGTCCGCTCTTTATTCACATTCAGGGAAATGCTGGTCATGCCCGGAATCTTCAAAAGCTCCTCCACCAGCTCCCCGCTGTGGGGCAGGCCGGAGCCGTTCACCACCAGGCACACCATCAGCTCCCCCGTAGCGAAGCCCTTCCGGATTAGGCAGTGGCGCACCAGGCCCATTCCCGCCTTCTCATCATAGGGCGCGATTTTTCGCCGCTCCATAAACCCCTTGACGATTTCCAGAATGGGACGGTTCTCCTCCACCCCCAGCAGGCAGTCCTCGCACTCCACAATATCGTGGGTCCGCCCCGCGTAAAATCCGGTGATGATTCTCCCGTCCTTGCTCCGTCCAAAGGGAAACTGGGCCTTATTCCGGTAACGCCATGGATTTTCCATCCCCATAATCGGCTCCATCCGGACCACCGGCCCCCCAACATCCCCGTCCATTTTCTCCCCCGGCAGCACCAAATTCTCCAGCCCCCCAATCCGCTTCAGATGGTTATAAACCTTCCGCTCCTTAAACCGGAGCTGTTCCTGATAATCCATCATCTGCAGCTGGCAGCCTCCGCACTGTCTGGCCACGGGACATTTGGGCTCCACCCGGTAAGGAGAGGGCGTCAGCACCTTCACCAGGCGGGCGTAGCCGTAGGATTTCTTCATTTTCATGGCGGAAGCTTCCACCACATCGCCGATTACCGTATCCTTAATAAACCAGATGAAGCCGTCTGTCTTTCCGACACCGGCCCCATCCTCGCTCATATCTTCTATGGTTGTAATAAAATGTTCGTTCTTTTTCATCCGCTTATAACTCCGTGGTTTTCCGAATATTCGTGTCCAGCAGCCGGTTGAATCCCAGCCAGCCCGTATTCTCCCCGCCGGCGTTCAACGCCTCAATCATGGTCTCCATCTTGGCGTCCGTATTGTCCGCGAAGTTTAAGGCCAGCGCCTCCAGCAGGGCCGGTTTCTTCGGCGAGCCGTACTCCAGCTCCCCGTGGTGGGCCAGGATGCAGTGCTTCAACTCCAGAGCCGTCTTCTCGGGAAATCCCGGAATGGCGCGAATCATCCGCCCCACCATGTCGGTGCCGATGATAATGTGTCCCAGCAGCTGGCCTTCGTCGGTGTAGTCATTTTCCGGGAAAGTGGAAAGCTCCCTGGTCTTTCCGATATCGTGGAAAATGGCCGCCGTAATCAGCAAATCCCGGTTAATCTGGGGATAGTAGGAAGCGTAATAGTCGCACATCTTGGTAACGCTCAGCGTGTGCTCCAGCAGTCCTCCCACAAAGCCGTGATGGACGCTCTTTGCGGCGGAGTGGAACTTGAATGCCTTGGCGAATGCCGGGCTGTCCACAAAAAACTTAGCCAGAAGCTGATGCAGGTAGGGATTCTTCACGCTGTCAATCAGCCCCAGAAGTTCCCCGAACATCACCTCGATGTCCTTCCCCGAAACCGGCAGATAGTCCGCCTCCACAAACTCCCCTTCCGCTGCCCGGCGGATGCGGCGCACATTCATCTGATGAGAATTCTGGAACAGGGTAATGTCCGCCTCCACATGGACGTAATCCATGGTCTCAAACTCTCCGATTCCCGGAGAGTGGAGGTCCCAGATTTTGGCGTCAATGGTGCCGGTCTTGTCCTGGAGGACCAGATTGCCGTACTCCTTTCCGTTCTTTGTGAGGGCAATCTGCTTGTTCTTGCACAGGTAGACGCAGGCTACGTGCATCCCCTCTCTCAGGGTTTCAATATATTTCATTTCCATTAATTTCCTTTCCATTTTCATCTGATATTGCCGGTAAAGATGCCGCCCCGCCACTGCTGCCAGTGGAGGCGCATCCGCTCTCCCTATCTTCCCCGGATTTCCACCGTAAACTCCAGCTCCCGGTACATATCCGTTCCGTTCCGCTGAACCATGACCCTGACCCGGTCCCCGGAACTTAACAGGTCGAGCTGATTCTGAAATTCCTTCATGGTGGCGACCGAAGCCTCGCCGATGGAGGTGATGATATCGCCGTTTTGAATCCCCGCGTTGTAAGCGGGACCGTCCGACACGCTCTCCACCACGTAGATTCCCGCCGGCATTCCGGCCTCCACCTGTTCGCGGCTGACCTCCTGTCCCCGGATGCCAAAATAGGGCGGCGCCACGCCGTTGCTCAAATCCTCCAGCACAGCCTTGTAATCGGAAACCCCGGCCACTGCGGCCATGCCGCTGTTCTGGGCGTTGGCATACGCTTCCGTCACCCAGCCAATCAGCTGTCCGTTCAGGTTGATTAAAAAGGTGCCTTCTCTGGCCGCCCCATTGACGCTGGTGTAAAATACACGGCCAACGCCGTCCACCAGCTGAACGTTCCGCACCACATAGGAGATTACCCCGTAATCTGTGGAATGAATCACTCCGGCCGGGCTTCCCACGGCCACCACCAAATCGCCCTGCTTCACAGAGTATGAATTCCCCAGTTCAATCACCGGCAGCTTATCCCTCTGTTCCTGACTGAGGGTTGACAGGTCGATGCTCACCACCGCCATATCCGCTACCGTATCCCGCTGCTTTACCGCGCCCTCCAGAACGGTTCCGTCCGCCAGGGCTACCTCGATGGAATCTGCCGACTCGATAGCCGCCTCGGTGGTGAGAATCAGTCCCTCATTTCCCATTTTCGCGATGAGGACGCCGGCGTGCTGTCCCGTGGTTTCAATGGGATTGTCAAACCAGTCCGTCTGGTGCTGAATGGAGTGGACCGACACGATTCCCTGGTCCGCCTCCGAGGCCACGGACCGCAGTCCCGCGAAAATCCGGTCCACATCCGCCGCCTCATAGGTATATTTTGCAATCTCCGACTGCACCACGTCCCCCACCGGCTCCGACTCAGTCTCCGAATCCGCCGTAGTGGTGGGAGCGGGGGGCGCCGTAGTCTCCGGCTCGTCCTTTGGAATGGTCACCCTCTGGCTCTCCTCTGTTTCTCCCAGGCCCAGGTGCCGCTCCGCAATGGGCCTTGAAACCGCAAAGCAGACCCCGGCCACCACGCCGAACAGCACTCCGCAGAAGGCCGTTAACAAAATCCGCCTAGCAATCTGCCGCCTGGACATGGGCTGGCGGACAATTTTCTCTTTAATAAAATGACGGTCTCCGTTCTTCTCAGGCATAACAAACCTCCTGGAAAAAAAAACTGACTCTGATGTTTGTTGAGGACGGCTTATCTTCTTGCCCGGCCAAGGCCGGACAAGAAGCATCGGATGGACATCCGATGGACCAGAAGAGGCAGGGGCAAGCTTACAAGCAAGCCTGACGCTTGCCCCTGCCTCTTCTGGTCCGCCGTCCTGCCTATTATTATAAATTCCCTTCCCCGTTTATGCAACCCGCTAAAGTTTAAAAGATAAGTAAAATACCACCCAAAACCATGGTAATTATCTAATTTTTTGGTATAATGTAACTGTTCAAACCAGACAGAGTAGCAGTTCAGGACGGCACATCTTCTTGCCCGGCTAGAGCCGGACAAGAAGCATCGGATGGACATCCGATGTGAAAAAGCGGGCAAAAATATGCTTATAAGCAAGCTTAACGCCTGTTTTTGCCCGCTTTTTCCCGCCGTCCTGAACTGTTACAGGTAGATTTATTTGCACAGGAGAATTACATGAACGAAAAATCCTTAAAAATCCTGGAATTTCATAAAATTATCAGCCAGCTGACGGAGTACGCCGCCTCCCAGCCGGGAAAGGCCATGTGCCAGAACCTTGCGCCTTCCTCCGACTATGAGGAAATCCTCACCTGGCAGGCCCAGACCACCGATGCGGTTTCCAGAGTCCGCATGAAAGGGACCATCTCCTTTTCCGGCGTGAAGGACATCGGAGACTCCCTGAAACGGCTGGAAATCGGAAGTTCCTTAAACATCATAGAGCTCCTCTCCATCAGTTCCCTCCTGACCGTGGCTGCCAGGGCCCGGTCCTACGGGCGCCACGAGCCCCAGGAGGACGATGGGGATTCCGAGGAATTTGACTCCCTGGAGCCCATGTTCAGAGCCCTGGAGCCTTTGACCCCCTTAAACAACGAGATTAAGCGCTGCATCCTCAGCGAGGACGAGGTGGCCGACGACGCCAGCCCGGGCCTGGCCCATGTGCGCCGCTCCATGAAAATCACCTCGGACCGGATTCACACTCAGTTAAATTCCATGCTGAATTCCAACCGCTCCTACCTTCAGGACGCGGTGATTACCATGCGCAATGGCCGCTACTGTCTGCCGGTGAAAGCCGAATACAAAAACCAGGTACCCGGCATGGTCCACGACCAGTCCTCCACCGGCTCCACCCTGTTCATCGAGCCCATGGCCATTGTCCGCCTGAACAATGAGATGCGGGAACTGGAAATCAAAGAACAGAAAGAGATTGAGGCGGTGCTGGCGAATTTAAGCATCCAGGCCGCCTCTTACACCGAAGAATTAAAGCTGGATATGGAGCTGCTTTCCCAGCTGGACTTCATTTTCGCCAAGGCCGCCCTGGCCCGCCACTACAAGTGCAGCGCTCCCGTCTTCAACAACCGGGGCTATATCCACATCAAGGACGGACGCCACCCCCTGCTGGACCCGGCCAAGGTGGTTCCCATCAACCTTTGGCTGGGAAAGGACTTCGATTTGCTGATTGTCACCGGCCCCAACACCGGAGGCAAGACCGTTTCCCTCAAGACCGTAGGCCTTTTCACCCTCATGGGTCAGGCCGGCCTTCACATTCCCGCGTGGGAGGGCTCGGAGCTGGCGGTTTTTGACGAAGTGTTCGCCGACATCGGGGACGAGCAGAGCATTGAGCAGAGCCTCAGCACCTTCTCCGGCCACATGACCAACATTGTCCAGATTTTGAGTCAGGCCGACGCCAGGTCCCTCTGCCTCTTCGACGAGCTGGGGGCCGGCACGGACCCCACCGAGGGAGCCGCCCTGGCCATCGCCATTTTAAGCTTCCTCCACAACATGAAGTGCCGGACCATGGCCACCACCCACTACAGCGAGCTGAAGGTATTTGCCTTAAGCACCCCCGGGGTGGAAAACGCCAGCTGCGAGTTCAACGTGGAAACCTTAAAGCCCACTTACCGCCTGCTCATCGGCGTCCCCGGAAAGAGCAACGCCTTCGCCATTTCCAAGAAGCTGGGGCTGCCGGACTATATCATCGAGGAGGCCAAAAACCACCTGGAGGCCAAGGACGAATCCTTTGAGGACCTGCTGACCAGCCTGGAGGAAAGCCGCCTGACCATTGAGAAGGAGCAGGAGGAGTTAAAGTCCTACAAAGAGGAGATTTCCCAGCTGAAATCCCGCCTTTCCCAGAAGGAGGAGCGGCTGGAGGAGCGCAGGGACAAAATCCTCAAAAAAGCCAACGAGGACGCCCAGCGGATTCTCCGGGAGGCCAAGGAGACCGCCGACTCCACCATCCGGCAAATCAACAAGCTCTCCGCCGATTCCGGCTTAAACAAGGAGCTGGAGGCCCAGCGGGCAAAGCTGCGGGATAAATTAAAGCAGACCGACGAGAAGCTGGCCATCAAGACCAAAGGACCCAGCAAGACCATTTCCCCCAAGAAGCTGAAAATCGGCGACGGGGTCAAGGTCCTGTCCATGAACTTAAAAGGCACCGTCAGCACCCTCCCCAATGCCAAGGGAGACCTCTATGTGCAGATGGGCATCCTCCGCTCCCTGGTAAACATCCGGGATTTGGAACTTCTGGACGAGCAGGATGTAAGCGGTCCCTCCATTCCGGAGAAGAACAGCCGCTACCGGGTCGCCAGGGGCAGCGGAAGGCCTTCCGGCGGAGGAATCCAGGTCTCCAAATCCGCCTCCATTTCCCCGGAGGTCAACCTCATCGGCATGACCGTGGACGAGGCCATGCCCGTGCTGGAAAAATACCTGGACGACGCCTATCTGGCCCATCTGGAAACCGTCCGAGTGGTCCACGGCCGGGGCACGGGAGCGTTAAAAAACGCCGTCCATCAGCGGCTGAAGAAACTGAAATATGTGAAAGATTTCCGCCTGGGAGTCTTCGGAGAGGGAGATTCCGGCGTAACCATCGTAACGTTTAAATAGTCGGCCGGGACGGCGGTCCACATTCCGCCGTCCGGCAAAAAGAAAAGGAGATGCAGCAAGTATGGCAGAAAAACAGAGAATCCTGATTGTAGACGACGACGCGAATATCGCGGAACTGATTTCCCTCTATTTGATGAAAGAGTGCTATGAGACAAAAATCGTGGGGGACGGGGAGGAGGCTTTAAAGGTCTTTCCCGAATTTAAGCCCCACCTGATTCTTCTGGACCTGATGCTGCCCGGCATGGACGGCTACCAGGTTTGCCGGACTTTGAGGGCCTCCTCCCAGGTTCCGGTCATCATGCTGTCCGCCAAAGGCGAGATTTTTGACAAGGTCCTGGGACTGGAGCTGGGAGCGGACGACTATATGATTAAGCCATTCGACTCCAAGGAACTGGTGGCCAGGGTGAAGGCCGTCCTGCGCCGCTATCAGGCCTCCGCCGCCCCCGCCGTCTCAGTTCCCAAGCAGCAGGGCGAGTACGTGGAGTATCCGGATTTAATCGTAAACCTGACCAACTACTCCGTCATCTACAAGGGACATTCCGTGGAAATGCCCCCCAAGGAGCTGGAGCTTTTATACTTTTTAGCCGCCTCCCCCAACCAGGTCTTTACCAGAGAACAGCTGCTGGACCATATCTGGGGCTACGAGTACATCGGAGACACCCGGACCGTGGACGTACATATCAAGCGTCTGCGTGAAAAAATCAAGGACAATGACAGCTGGGCGATCACCACCGTATGGGGAATCGGCTACAAATTCGAGGTAAAGCGCTAAGGAGGCATACCCATGACCCGTTCCCTATACTCCAAATTCATTCTGGGCTATCTGGTCTTCGGACTGCTGGGCTTTATTTTCATCGCCACCATTTCCTCCAAGATGACCAGGGAATATTTAATCCAGGACCGGGCCCAGACCCTCTACGATGAGGCCAGCCTGATTGCCTCCTCCTACAGCACCATGTACAGCGGCAACTACCAGAACCTGTCGGACGCCTCCCCCCAGCTGCGGGCCGTGTCCCAGTTTCTCCAGGTCAATATCATGGTGGTGGACCGGTCGGGCAATATCATCGTGGACAGCTCCGGCGAGTCCGGGGAGCGGACTTCCATCGCCAATTTCGACCCCACCGCCACCGGAAACCGTTCCTACACCATCGGCACCTACAACGGCCTCTTCTCCGAGGAGGTCCTCAGCGTGTCCGCCCCCATTACGGGAAATTACAACACCTACGGCTATGTGCTGATTCACCTGCCTATGTCCCAGATCTCCTCTTCACAGAACGGAGTTCTGAACATCCTCTATATCAGCTCCGCCTGCGTTTTCGCCCTTTCCCTCATTATCCTCCTGGTATTTACTCAGACGGTATATCTGCCTCTGAGGAAAATCACGGAGGGCGCCACCCAGTACGCCGCCGGACACCTGGACTACCGCATCCAGGTCAATACCCACGATGAGATGGGCTACCTGGCCAATACCTTAAACCTGATGTCCGACGAGCTGAACAAGATGGAGGAATATCAGAAAAACTTCATCGCCAACGTATCCCACGACTTCCGTTCTCCCCTGACCTCCATCAAGGGATACCTGGAAGCCATTCTGGACGGCACCATTCCGCCGGAATTTTACGAGAAATACCTCTCCCGGGTCATTTCCGAGACAGAGCGCCTTCACAAGCTAACGGAAAGCATGCTGACCTTAAACTCCTTGGACAGCAAAGGATATCTCTCCAGAAGCAACTTTGACATCAACCGGGTCATCAAGGACACCGCGGCCTCCTTTGAGGGAACCTGCGGCGCGAAAAATATCGTATTCGATTTGACCTTTGGGGACAATATCCAGATGGTCTACGCCGACATGGGGAAAATCCAGCAGGTGATGTACAACCTCATCGACAACGCCATCAAATTCAGCCACCAGGATTCCACCATCTACATCCAGGCGGTTGGACGCCACGAAAAGATTTTCATTTCCGTCAAGGATACGGGAATCGGAATCCCCAAAAACAGCTTAAGTAAGATTTGGGAGCGATTTTACAAGACCGACCTCTCCAGAGGCAAAGACAAGCGCGGAACGGGCCTGGGTCTCTCCATTGTAAAAGAGATTATCCAGGCCCATGGGGAAAATATAGACGTCATCAGCACCGAGGGCGTGGGAACAGAGTTCATCTTCTCCCTGCCCCGGTCTACCAACCTATGATAATAATCCAGGACGGCGGGAAAACGTGGGCAAGAACAGGCGTTAAGCTTGCTTATAAGCTTGTTTTTGCCCACGTTTTCACATCGGATGGATATCCGATGCTTCTTGTCCGGCCTTGAGCCGGGCAAGAAGATAGCCGTCCTGGATTACTACGGACTACTCCAGAATTAACCGGGCCGCCCCGTAAATCCCCGCATCATTTCCAAGGGTAGCCAGGCCGATTTTGGCCTTATTTTTGGAAATGGGGGTAAAATAGTCATAATGTCCGTAAATCCGGTCAATGAGATACTGGCCCGCCTTAGACACTCCTCCTCCGATGACGAAGATTTCCGGATCCATCATCATAGAGGCCTGGGCCAGAGCCAGTCCCAGATACCGGCATACTACTTCTACCACCTGGTCTGCCAGGGCGTCTCCGGCTTTCGCCGCATCTAACACATTCTTGGCCGTCACCCGGTCCCCATATTCACGCAGCAGGGACGGCGTATCGCAGGAGGCCATCGTTCTTCTGGCTTCCCTGGCGATTCCCGTAGCGGATGCCACCTGCTCCAGGCAGCCCATGCCGCCGCAGTTGCAGTGCTCCTTCTCCTCATCCCGCACATGGATATGTCCGATTTCCCCAGCCAGACCATGGGCGCCGCTGACCATCTTCTGGTTCAGGATGACGCCGCCGCCTACGCCGGTCCCCAGGGTAATCATCACAATGTCCCGGTAGCCTTTTCCGCCGCCCTGCCACATCTCGCCCAGGGCTGCCACATTGGCGTCGTTTCCGCTGCGCACCGGGATATTCTCCAGCATGGCGCTCAGTTCCTTTTGAGGATTGACGTTATGCCATCCCAGGTTCACACAGATTTCCACGGAGCCATCGGGAAGCACCGGTCCGGGAACTCCCATTCCCGCACCCCGGATTTGGTCAAAAGAAATCCCTTCCTCCTCCAACACCTTTCGAATGGAGGCCGCCACATCAGGCAGAATATGCCTTCCGTTCTCCTCCTTACGGGTTTTTACCTCCCATTTTTTCAGAAGCCGGCCATCCTCCTCAAACAAACCGATTTTGACGCTGGTTCCTCCTACGTCCACACCGATGCATTTCTTATCCATAGTACTATTCCCTCTCTTCCTGTATCTTTTTCATCCTCATATTTTCCCGCCCTTTTGTATTCCTAATTCAGGCGGATCTCCCGAAGATTCTGGGGGCCCAGAACCAGGAAATTACCCGGAATCCTTCCTTTTAATATCCCGGATATGGTAAAATTAAAGGTTCCCGAAAACTTCAGAGTTCCCTTCATGTTATAAATCTGGCAGCTGTCGTCATTGTAGAGGAAAATGGTGTCGCCGTCAATCCTGAAATCCGTATATGGGAAATCAAACGTTTGATCCACTTCCGTTCTCCCGCTGCTGCGATATACCAGCAGCCGGTAAGGATCTTCTCCTTCCGTGGTATTCGTCACCACTCCCACATACTCGGGACTGTAACAGATGGAACGGATCTCTTCCTCCAGCAATGCCGGTTCTCCAGGAGTCGGCTCCGTTTCTACCCTGGTAGAAATAAAGAAAACCCCTTGATCGGAAAATGCCGCCACATGATCCTCGTCCAGGAAACGGATTCGGGCCACCAGGGCGTTGCTTAAATCCTCCGGAAAAATGATGCCGACCACCCGGTCCGCCCGGCTCTGTCCTACACCGAAATTATAAAAAACAATCTTGCACTTCAGCAGGCCCTGCTCCAAATATAAAAACGAAGCCGCCAGCTGATTCCCACTGGGGGACAGACTGATGTCTATCGGATATCCGTCATTTTCCAAAAGAGACTTGATGGAAATTTGAAGTTGGCTTCCGTCATTTCGGTACATAAAAACATAGCTTGCCGAAGAATCTCCTTCCATCACCGCCGCCACTCCGCCGGCGGACACCGTAGCCCCCATGATTGGCAGCAAGGAAGCGGCCTGGCCCTGGCAGCCGTCGGGATTACATATATAGATCCCGGTCCCCTGACGATCCGCCACCACTGCGTAATTTCCATTGACCGACACAATAGGAGATTTCATCTCATAGCTTTGGTTCCAAATGGTGTTTCCCCGGTAGTCTAAAAAAGACATGCCGTCTCTTGTATACCGCAGAATTCCTCCGCCGAAAGCCTCATAGCCGCAGAAGCTGCTGTCCGTCTGGCCTTCCGTCTGGGAGGTGAGACTTTTTTCCCAGGATACCTGATAGCCTTCGTACTGATGATACTGGCTGAACTGATAAACCACCGCCGTTCCTATAGCGGCCATGATCAAAAACACCAGCAGAATCTTTAGTCTGCGCTGTACTACCTTCCGATGGGCCTTCTGCACCACTTCATGACTGTCCTCCTCATCTCTTCTCCCCCCCGGCCCCGCCGGACCAGGACTGGATGGGACGATCTGCCGCCGCAGCTGACGCTTTTTGCTCTCGCGGCTCATTGAACTGATATTGCTCATCTTTTATCTCCAGTGAACTGTAAAAAAGCTTACCTGGACATTATACACCACATTTTTTGAAACCGCATTACCTTTTTCAGTTTTCAGGGCATTAAAAGTTTCTGACCAGCGTAAATGCTGTTTTCACTCTCCAATCCATTAATCGAGCAGATCTCCTCCAGATGGTCCAGATTCCCGTAAACCTGAAAACAGATGCCGTAAAGCGTCTCTCCGGAAGCCACCTGATAAATATGATAATTCGTATCAGCCGCAGCCGCCTCTTTGCTCTGCCGGTCTTCTTTCTGTTCTTCCTGCGCGGGTACGGCCCCGCCGCTCTCCGGCTCCGCCTTTTTAGTTTCCTCCGCTGTGGAGGGCTTTACTGGCGACATGGTTTCCGGAACGACATAGGAGCCGCTCTCGCCCTGTACATTTGCCGCTGCAGCTGCCTCCGCGGCTCCTTCTGTCTCGTTCTCGGTCCGGGCACTCTGAATCGGGCTGATATTTCCCTCCGCCTCTTCGATCAAGTAATCCGGCTCTTCCGCTGTGGTAAAGCCCTTGCCGGAAGAATCAGGAATCGTTTCCTCCATCATCGTCCCTCCAGGCAAAACCGAGGCAATCACACTCTCCATCTGCTGCATTTTCTGAAAGTTATTGAACATGGCTACTCCTCCGGCCAGAACCGTAACCGTCAGAACCCCGCACAGTCCGGTCAGCAGATGTACGGTACCCCGTTCATGAACCGCCTCATTTTTCCTCTCATCCATCCGCTTTTTAAAGTCGCGGATCACCCGGTCATCTCCTGAGGTTTCCACACGGCGCGCATCCTTTCGCAGGACCATATAGTCCTGCATCATCTGATTGCGCTCATAAAAAATGCTGTACCCCTTTAATTGATAAAATCCATCTGGCGAAGTTATGTAAATAGCCTCTTCTCCTTCCAGTCCGCTGTTCAAATACATCAGCTGATTCTTTCCGGAAAAATACTGTCCATGAAGTTTCCAGTAATTCAGAGGACTTAAATTGCAGCCCGCATCTCCGCAAATAAACCAGCCCTGAACTGTCCGTTTGGGAAAAATCTGCTCTATATCCTGGTAAGCCTTTTTCCAGGCTTCCTCTGTAAAGACCACTGCTTCTCCTTCCGCAGACACTGCCTCCATCTCCAGAGCGCCGTCCACAAACACATATGGCGTCTCTCCGCGCATCTCCACATTTCCAAGCAGAAGACCTACCCTCAAATCCGTCCCGCCCCAGGGCTTCAGACGTTTCAGGTAGGTATTTACATAATCTTCCACATATAACTTTAAGATCGGATCCCTCTCCCCAATCTGCCGTATATTTTTCGGCAGTCTTGGATAGGGCTCGTACAATTCTCCCATAGAATCACCCCGCTGTAGTCTAGTCTTTTATCACAAAAACTTTACCACACCGGAAACGAAAAATTTGTCAAAAACTGACAGCCTTGTCCCAAAATCCTTCGACAAGAAAAATGCTCTCGCAGATACAGTCCGCCATCTGCATCACCATGGACAGACGCACGCTTTGAAGCGTCACGGGGTCTAAGCTGGAACAGCCCCCCACAATTCCCGTAATAGAAATATCTCCTACCGCCTCCAGCTCCTTGCTTACTCCCAGACCGGGCTTTAGGGCCCCTCTGCCAATGGTGGCATATCCCACATGATCCTTTCTTCCCACCGAGGCATCAATAGCAACCACCACATAATTTGAATAATACATCCGAATATAGTTGGCGTACATTTCCAGATTCATGGCGTGAACCGGACGGTCCAGGGTTCCGATGACTGCCGCCCCCTTTAGCCTGCGCCGCCTCAGCTTATGACCAATTAAGGGACCCAGGCTGTCCCCCGTAGACCGGTCCGTGCCAATACACAAAAAGATCACACCTGCCTTCTTATTCCTTCTCTTCTCCTCTGCAATCAGCTCATAAAGTCTCATGGCAAATACCTCTGCCTGAAACCCCTTTCTGGTGTCAAAATAGTCAATATCCTCATACCTCTGAGTGTTTAGCTGCTTCCACAATTTCATAGTCCTGCAATCCACCTGATGTTCATTTCCCCATCCCTTTTTTCCTAGTATAGGTTCTTGTCCTGGAAAATATTCCATCAGAAAGAAGAGTTTTTTCCGCCATACAAAAAAGAGACTGCCCCATGTGCAGTCCCTTTCTGCTTTTTGGTTCCCGTCAGCTTAAACACCGCGCCTTCTACTCATACAAAATCAACGCAACCATCTGGACCGGCTCATCCCCGATACATTCCAGTCCGTGTCCCTGACCAGGAGCGCAGTAGGTCACATCACCCGGTCCCACTTCTGTAATGGCCCCATTGTCATTGTACCGTCCCTTGCCGCTTAAAATGTAGTAGGTTTCTCCATCCCCCTGGTGAACATGGTATCCGATAGCAGAGCCAGGGAAAATCGTAGTCTGCGCGAATACCCGGCCCTTGCCATGCATCTCCTCCGGTCCGTTGAGAATGCTGGCCATCTGAATCTCTCCGGTCCCGTTAAATGGGGCCGGTTTTCTTTCTACCTGTTTTTCACTGCTTTTGCGAATCATTGCAATCCCTCCTCCTGTTCACTGCCCTTATGCTGTCCTCTTAATCAAAAAGTTTTTCCTTATATACCCCCTGGCGAATCAGCTCACGAATGGCGTCCACCACCGCCTGCTTATCCTCCTGGTATGTTACGCCAAACCATTTATCCGGCGTATGAAGCACCTTTACCTTTGCCTTTCCGCTCTGTACCAGCTGGTCGATAATTTTCGGCAGCAGGTACTCCGCCTTAATATCTCCTTCCGGAACCTGGTCCAGGAATTTCGGGAATCCCTGCTCCAGCTCCTCCAGAAAGCTCTCAGGAAGTCCCCACATATTCATGGATACCGGCTGGCCTGGGTCAAGGGTCACGGGATTTCCCGCCTCGTCCTTCGCCTCAAGTCCCTGGTCGGTCATGCGGATTTCATAGGTCTCTGTCACGTTTTCCAGGACATTATCCTCGCTAACCCGGCACACGCCCCGGGTCACCGCTCCATTGTCGCTCAGGGTGTTGGCCAGGACGAAAGCGCCCATGCAGATGTCGTACAGATCCCCATCCTCTTTCATCTCCTGAACCATATAATCATGAATCTGACGGAAGCCCTCCTTACCGTAATAGTCGTCGGCATTGATTACCAAAAAAGGCCCTTTTACCAGCCCTTTGATCGTCAGCACAGCCTGACCGGTACCCCAGGGTTTTTTTCTGCCCTCCGGAACCTGATACCCATCCGGAAGGTCATCCAGCTCCTGATACGCGTACTCCACCGGAGCCAGCTTCTCAATCCGGTTGCCGATAATCTCCTTAAAATCTTTCTCCAAATCCTTGCGGATGATAAAAATAATCTTATTAAAACCTGCCTCCAATGCATCATGAATGGAATAGTCCATGATAATCTCTCCGCCCGGTCCTACCGGCGCCAGCTGCTTAATTCCTCCCCCAAAACGGCTTCCGATGCCAGCCGCCATAATTACCAGTGTGGTTTCCTTCATTTTCCACAATACCTCCCGTTTGATTTTGTTCCGTTTCCATGGTCTGCCCGCTTTCTCGAACACTTTCTCAGGCCAGTCAGAAACCTCGCTAAGTGTCCATAGTATATCACAAAACCGCTCCTGTTGTAAAGCTTCAAGCCTCCCCGAAGGCCGTCTCAAGAGCCAGGATTTCCAACACCCTCTGGCATCGATCCACATCCTCGTAATCCACGTATTCATTGGGCTTGTGGGCCATTTCCAAATTGCCCGGACCATAAGACATGCAGTTGTGATTCTCCAGCTTTCCGGCAATTACCGCCGTGTCCGTATAGCCGTTAAAAAATCCCACCGCAGCCTCCTCTCCCGTAGCCTTCCGACAAGCCTGTTTCAGCGCCTTCAGCAGGGCGGACTTATCGTCCCGCTCAATGTAGGGCCGGTCCCCGGTAATCACATAGCTTCCTCTTGTTCCCGGCACCTGATCTCCGGCAACGCGGATGGCTTCCTCCACAATGCCTTTGGCCTTCTCCGTATCAGTTGGAGGCGTCAGACGCATATCGATCCACACCTTGCAGGAATCCGGCACCACATAGGGGCGGTATCCTCCCTCGATCTGCCCGAAAGTAACGGTAGAGCGCCCCAGTTCATGGTGGACCGGGCAGCGGGAAATGCTCCTTCGGATATGACACACCGCCTCCGACATAGCAGCCACTGCGTCCGCCCCCTTCCAGGGAGTGCTGGCGTGAGCAGTCGCCCCCTCTATGGTCAGCTCAAACCAGGTCCTGCCCTTGTGGGCCACCTGAATCTGCCCGTCCGTGGGCTCCGTATCAAGAATCCAGTCCTGGGTACTGACCCATCCGCTTTTGATAGCTTTTTCAACACCCCGCATAAAATCTTCCTCATCCACCGATCCGATCAATGTAATGGAACGCCCAGGCCACCTTCCGGTTTCTCCGATTCTCCTAAGCACAGAAGAGAAAGCCGTTAACGCACAGGCCAACCCGGACTTCATATCACAGGCCCCTCTTCCGTACATCCGTTTTCCCTCTACCACAGCCCCCAGAGGCGGGCGGTTCTCATCCCATCCTTCCCCCAGTGTAACCGTGTCCATGTGGCAAATGAAAATCAACCCAGGCCCGGGAAAGGTTCCGGAAATTCTTGCCATCAGATTGCTTCTTCCGGGCAGCACCTCCTCCATTTTCAACTCAAGGCAGCGGTCATATACGCCTCCGGATGGTTCGGAAGAGCTCGATTGGGAAGAATCTCCTTTCTCCTCTTCCAACCTGGAATATTCCTCTTTTACAGGAATGTTCCATTTCTCCGCCTGCCTGCGAATCCATTCCTTCAGCCACTGTCCAATAACGCCTTCATACGCTCCCGGGTCAGAGCTGTCGATCTGAACCAGCTGTCTGGCTAGGGACCAGGCTGCGCAGGTATTTTCTTCATTTGCACCCACTTTTTCTCAACCTCCTGCTTGCTTTTAGCTTCTTTCCACAGTTATTTCTAAAAGAGGCGAAGCCCCTTTCAAAGGAAGCTCCGCCTGCCCTTCCCATTTTGCTATGCCATATTAAATATCAGCAAAATGGATTTCTTCTTAAATTTTACTGGCAGTTTTCATCGATAAATGCCTTGATCTCATCCTGCTCTCTTCCAATCGCACTGTTTACAGTTACGGAACCGTCAGCGATTCCGGCCTTAGCCTCTTCCAGAGCAGCTTTGCCCTCATCGGTTAAAGCAGCATCCAGAGCATCGCCCTCAACGATTCCTACGGCGCCGTCAGCCAGTCCAACGATCTCATACTCTCCAAAGGGAAGGGTTCCCTCATCCAGGTACTGGCCGATTACATTGTAGATGGCGTTGCCTACTTCCTTGATTACGGAAGTCGCAAAGCGCTCCTGAATGTTCGCATCTTCCGCATACAGAAGGGACTGGTCACTGTCTACGCCCAGAACGTATTTTCCGGTCTCACCAGCAGCGGTATGAACACCATTTCCGGAACCGCCGGCGCAGGCAAAGATCACGGAAGCTCCCGCGTCGTTATACTGAGTCATAGCCTGAGTTCTTGCCGTATCCGGATCATTCCAGCCGCCTACATAGTTGTAGACAATCTGTACATCAGGATTGTAGGCCTTCGCGCCCTGAATGTATCCCCAGAAATATTCCTGAATCGGCAGGGACTCGTCCATTCCTCCAACAAAGCCGATTACATTGTTCTCCTGAGAGGCAATGTCAGCAGCAACGATTCCGCCCAGGTAAGCTGCCTGGCTGGTAGCGAAATCAATTCCGTACACGTTGTTGTTGGTACACTGAGACAGAATATCCTCACTGATAATGGTAAATGCAATATCCGGATACTCGTTGGCAACAGTTACTACGTTATCCTTAAAATCAGAAGCAGTGATAATCAGATCCGCTCCGGCGTCAGCTCCCTCATACATAGCCTGAAGGTTTGCCTGAACATCTGCGGTGGTCTCGATTACATGTACGTTGGCGCGGTCCGCATAATCCTCTACGGCGCGGTCTCCACCCTCTGCCATGCTGTCCCAGTAAGACAGATCGCCTCTGTCGCGGATAAATACATAAATTTCCTTCTTCTCGCCGTCATCTGCAGCAGCCTCGCCGTCCCCGGCAGCTTCCGTATCAGCGGCTTCTGCTCCGTCATCCGCAGCAGCCTCTGTCGCGGCCTCCTCGCTGGATCCGCCACAAGCGGTTACCATTCCAGCTGCCATTACGGCTGCCAGTCCAAACGCTGCCACTCTCTTCCAGTTTTTCATCAATACGTTCCTCCTTATATTTAATTTACTTGTTCGGGGCTAGGATGTCCCAAACAGTTTGCTTAAAGCAATCCGGGAGATCCCGAACCGCCAGTTACTGCTTTTCTTTCTCCACTTCTTCCTTACACATCTCGTAAAGCTTCTGCCGGTAAGAATCATCATACTGATCCCAGAGAGGCTCTACCTTGCTTGCTTCATCCAGGAAATAAAATACGTCTCTGCCCATAGCTCTTCCCTTCATGGTATGCATGTCAACAGCATACTCCGGGATCTCAGGTACATAGCCGTTCTGGAACTCCTTCATGATGATATTCTTAATGTGGTCTGTAGAGCGTTCCTTCTGGCATCTGCACAGATAACGGATCGCGTGCATAAAGAAGATGGGACGGTCTCCATCCATATAAGGGTATTCTTTGTGAAGATCGTACATGGTTTTTACGAAAATAGGAGCCTGCGTATCGCCAAAGCCTACATCCTCTACGGAGATTACCAGCAGACGGTTCCACATTTTCTCTTCGTGGAAAGTGGAAGTAATGTACAGCTCATAAGCCATGCGAAGAGCCAGATCCTCCTTAGCCCGGCGGATGCATTTCTGCAGAGCGGAAATCACCAGATCCGCTTCCAGACCGTTCTTTGTTTTTGTGTTTGACCATGGATCATAATATTCCTGGGCCATTTTGTATCCTCCTTTTTTATAAAAGAATTTTTTATGTGACAGTCCGGGCAGACTGGCTGCCCGGGCCATTACGGACAAATTTCGGCGCTTAGGCCGCCTGGCTTAAGCTCGCCAGACGTTCCTTCCGCTTTGCGATCATTCCACGGATCGCCTGGATAATCACCAGAACCACAATGATGAAAAGGTAGGGGAAGGCGTCAATCAGTTTCAAATCCATCTGGCTGTAAAGCTGCAGATACACGGTAATGGTATCAGAAAATCCATACAGTAGGGAACTTAAACAGCCGATAATCGGATTACCCTGGCTCATCGCATCCATTGCCAGAGCCATATATCCTCTTCCTGCCACCATACCGGTGGTAAAGGACTTTAAGGCGCCCATGGAAAGGTACATGCCTCCAAAGGAGCAGGCCACGCCGCAGATAGCCAGCGCTACGAACTGATGGAACAAAACGTTGATTCCTGCTGCCTTTGCAGCTGCGGGGTTCTCGCCTACCGCCCGAATATTGATGCCCAGTTTTGTCTTATAGAGCATCCAGGAGGTAAGAGCCACGATCACCCAGCCGATGTAGGTTACCATATTTTGGCCGGAAAGGATCGTTCCAATCACAGGAATGTTCTGTAGTCCCGGAATATTAATCACAGGGAATGTCAAGCTGGTAAGAGCGCTGGAATTAGCCTTGCTTCCGGTCAGCATTACCAGCACAAACACGGTTCCGCCGGTTCCGATCAGGTTCACAGCCACACCGCAGGCGTTCATGGCGCCTTTCATAATCAGCGCAAAATATCCGAATACAAAGGAAATAAAGACTCCCATCAGCACCGCTACCATGCAGCCCACCCAAAGGTTTTGGGAGTAGGCGCTGGCGATTACGCCGGTTAAAGCGCAGATCAGCATCGTGCCTTCAATCGCAAGGTTAAAAATACCGGACTTAGTCATTATATTGGCTGCCAGCGTTGCCATCATTACAGGGGTTGTACTTGCCAGCACCGTCTTCCAGAACGTGGGAGACATAAAGAATTCCATCATGCCGCAGCACCTCCTTCCTCTGCCTGCTTGAGTGACAGCTTCTGGTCATGACGTTTCTTGATAAAGTACAGGAATCTCTGAGAAGCTACCAGGAGAATGATAATTCCCTGAAGGAATGTTACAATCTCCGGATCCAGATCCGAAGCTCTGGACATGATCTCCGCTCCCACCCGCAGGTAAGCGATGAAAAACGCTGTCAGCGGGATAAAGGTAGGATTGCCGTTTGCCAGCATATAAATCAACAAACCATCCCACACATACTGCGTCTGCGTCTGCCATTGGAAGCGGCGGTATACGCCGACAATCTCAATAGCGCCGCCCATTCCGGCTATAGCGCCGCCAATGAACTGAGCCATCAGAATTACAAAACTGGTACGGATTCCGGATACCTTCGCAAAAGCCGTATTGCTTCCGGTTACACGGACCTTGTAGCCGAAAGAAGTCTTGTTCATCAAAAAGATGACGAAAATCGTAGCCGCAATCACCACCAGGAAACCATAGTGAAGGGAAGTTCCCTTAATCATAGTTCCCAGTCTTGCGTCATCCGGGAAAGGATAGCTTCCCCAGCTTCCGCTCTTCTCCAGGAAGAAGGTACTGATGATTGATAAACCGAAATAGTAGAAAATGGAGTTGGCCATAATCGCCAATACCACCGGATTTACCTTGGTATACTTATTTACAATAACAGGCAGCATAGAAATCAGACCGCCTACCACTGCAGCCGCCAGAATCAGAACCGCCTGATGAATAATGTTAGGCAGGGGAACTGAAATCGCGATAGCTGTAGCCACCACGGCTCCCATGTAGAAGGAGGCGTCGGAACTGATATTGAAAATACCGCTCTTTAAGCAAAGGGTCAGACCCAGACCGGTAAATACCAGCGGGATCGCACGAACCACCACGTTAAAGAAGCTTCTCTTGGTTTCAAGGGGACCCGTCATCAGCTTCTGAATGGCAAGACCCGGAGTTTCACTGACAAACAGGATGATCACAAATACAATGACCATCGAGAGCAGCAGCGCCGCAATGGTTCTGATGACGCTGAAATAATCCATGATATCAAATTTTCTCTTCTGATTTTTTTCCATGTCCTACCCCAACCCTTCCTGCTTTTTTAAGCCCAGCATGTAAAGGCCCAGTTCCTGCTCCGTCACCTTGGGCGAATTGCTTAAGGAGGCCACTACCTTGCCTTTATGCATAACCAGAATCCTATCACTTAGGGAAATCAGTTCGTTTAAGTCAGCGGACACCAGAAGAATCGCCTTCTCATGGCTTCTCATTTCCAAGATCTTGGAATGGATAAAGGAGATCGCTCCAACGTCCACGCCTCGAGTGGGCTGGTTTAATACCAGAAGATCGCTGGGAGCCTTGAACTCTCTGGCTACAATCACTTTTTGAATATTACCTCCGGAAAGGCTGCGAATAGGCTGATTCTCATCCTTCGTCTTTACCATAAATTCCTTAATCTGATCATGGCAGTGGGCCTTAATCTTTGCCCTCTGAATCATACCGAACTTATTGGCAAAGGTATCAATGTTGGAAACAGTCAGATTCTCCTGCACCGACATGTCCGGAGCACAGCCGTCCTCCATACGGTCCTCCGGCACATGGGACATACCGATCTTTCGGATCTGGGATACCGACTCATGGGTAATGTCCTGTCCGTCCAAAAAGACTTTTCCCTCCAAAGCCTTCATATTCCCTGTAATAATGGAAATCAGCTCACTCTGTCCATTTCCCTCAACTCCGGCGATTCCCACAATCTCACCCTTGCGAACCTGAAGGCTGACGCCGGAAAGCTTGGGTACCTTAAACTTATCCACATATTTTAAGTTTTCGACCTTTAAAACCGCCTCTCCCGGCGTTACGGGGTCCTTATCGTACTCCCAGGAAATTTCATGCCCTACCATCAGGTTGGAGATATCTTCCTCCGATACATCCTTAGTCAGGTAAGTGCCTTTGGTCACTCCGGCCTTCAGCACCGTAATACGGTCGCTGATCCGCTTTACCTCGTTGAGCTTATGGGAAATGAAAATAATGGTCATTCCTCTGTCTTTCAGCTCCAGAAGCCGTTCAAACAGCTCCTCCGTTTCCTGCGGAGTCAGCACAGCCGTAGGCTCATCCAGAATAATCAGCTTGGCATCCCGGTACAGAATCTTCAGAATTTCCAGCTTTTGCTTCATTCCCACGCTCATATCCCGGACTCTTCTGGCTGCGTCAATCTCAAAATTGTACTTTTTTGCCACCTCGTTGGTAATCTGAATATCCCGCCTCTTGTTGGATACAAAGCTGGTCTTTTTCAGGCCCAGCATCATATTCTCCGCTCCCGTCAGAGAATCCACCAGCATAAAATGCTGATGCACCATGCCGATTCCATGAGCGATAGCGTCTTTACTGGACTGAAGCTTCAGTTCCTCCCCGTTCATGTAAATATGACCCGAAGTAACGTCCTCTAGCCCGTACAGCATCTTCATCAGCGTGCTCTTGCCAGCGCCGTTTTCCCCTACCAGCGCATGAATTTCTCCCTCGTCTACGGTAAAATTCACATTGTGGTTGGCAAGCACGCCGCCTTCATAGATTTTGGTTACATCTTTCACTTCCAGCAAATGCCCCATCCGTATCTCCTTTCCGCCATCCTTTGCCAAATCCGTGGCCTTTGATTCTTTCCGATGCCCGCTCCGGCACCCTCCGTCAGATCCCCGACCTGGCGATTACCGCCTCCATATGCTCTCCTGCCTTCGCGATAATTTCCTCCTCATCCAGATCCACAAGCTGCCGGTTCTTCATTACCACCCGCCCATCAATGATGGTGTGCAGTACATCATGGCTGTTTCCGGCGCTGACTAGCGTGTTTACCGGACGCTGCGAAGGACTCATATGGGGTCCCTTCACATCCAGCACTATCAGATCCGCTTTCCGGCCTTCCTCCACAGCTCCCAGCTCCTCCCCATGACGAATCGCCCGGGCTCCTCCCATCGTCATCATCTCCAGGAGTTTCGCGTTCGGCAGGGCCTTAGGATCAAATACCGGCAGTCCCCACTGGGCCATCACTCCCGCCTTTAAAGCCCTTGCCTGAGTAAAGAGATCCAGAGCGATGTGAGAAGCTCCGTCGCAGCCGATTCCCGGCAGTACGCCCCGCTCCAGGAAGGATGGAACCTTTGGGAATCCGTGGTTGGTCAGATTGGCAATGGGACAGAATACCGGATGAACCTCCCACTTGGCCATCAATGTGATATCTGTTTCCGTCAGCAGAACATTGTGGGCCGTCAGAAGTCTGGGACTTAGCGCTCCCATCTCCTCCATAAACTCCGCGGGCCTCAGTCCATAGTTCTGAAGGCAGTAGCTGACCTCATCCTTGTGTTCGCACAGGTGCATATGGATTCCCGTGTCCAGCTCCTGAGCCTTTTCCACAATCTTCTCAATCAGCTCCTTAGAACAGGTCATCAACTGGCGGATCCCAAACCAAATATCTACCCTGCCGTTTCCGGCCCCTTGATATCCTTTATGTAACTCCTCTGTCACGCGAATGCAGTCCTGGGTGCTGCGTTTCATTTCACCGCAAACCACATTCCCCATATCCATGGTAGATGGACAGATGGCCGCCCGCATTCCGGTCTCCACCACTGCTTCCGCTACCTCCTCCATATGGACGCCCCCGGCGTCCGCAAAAGAGGTAATGCCGGCCTTTATCATCTCCGCGCAGTGAAGTCTGGCGGAAGCCCGCACATCTTCCGGTGAAAGATTGCTCTCAAACGGAACCAGAAAACGAGTCCAGATCATGGGATACTCATCCGCCGTTCTCCCCCGAAGGAGCTGCTGGCAAGTGTGGGTATGGCCGTCCACAAATCCGGGCATCACCAGATTTCCCTCCGCATCGATTACTTCCTTCCCCTGCCAGGCGCCGTTCACCGTCCGTGCATCCCCCACCTGACAGATACGCGTATCCGAAACGGCGACGGAGCAATCTTTCCGGATCTGAAAATCAGGAGTCAGAATGGAACAGTTTTTAATCAACAGATCACATTGCTTCATTGATACCTTTACCTCCGTTTTATGTTATCACAACCTCAGGCGCACCGTTCTCCCGGGCCAGAGCCATCAACTCTGTCATATATTCCTGGGAAGGCGTCTGCACCTCCATGGGAGGCCTTACCCCCCAGGGCCTGTACTTAATCAACTTGTAGCGAACGCCCGGAAAAGATGCCAGCTTCCTGGATACCTGACAGACTGTTTCCTCATTGTCCAGATAATCCGGAATCACAACAGTACGCACCTCATAGAGCTTGTCTTCCTTTAAAAGCAGGTCCAAATTGTCCAGAACCACCCGGTTGTCCATTCCTGTCAGTTTTTTATGAATCCCGGGATTCCAGGCCTTTACATCCAGCATAGCCTTATCCATAGCCTCCAAGAGCTGGGGCATATCCCCAAAGAACCGCTGTCCATTGGTATCGCAGAAAGCCGTTTTTCCCAGTTCATGAATCCGGTGAAAGAGCTGTGCGATCAAACGGTCATAGCGGGTACATTCTCCGCCGGAGACCGTCACCCCTGTAATAAACGGTAAAGCTGTGGACAGTTCCTTTAAAATCTCCTCCACCGTCATCCACCGCACCTTGGGGGAACTGCTGTTTTCACAAACCTGAAGGCAGGTATCGCAGTTTACGCAGATTTCCTGATTCCACCGAACCTTCCCCTCCACAATGGCCAGGGCGTGGACCGGACAATGCCCCACACACTGTCCGCAGTTTATACAAAGCTTCTGTGTTTCCGGATTGTGACAGTAGCGGCAGCGAAAGTCACAGCCCTGAAAAAAAATCGCGCTCCGGTTACCCGGTCCGTCCACACAGCTGAATGGGAGAATCCGGTTTACCAGCCCCCGGTCACACATTCCGCACTTTCCTTCCGAAAATCTTCAATCCCTTGCTGGCGCCGCTTCCAAGCACTGTGGAGTTGCCCAGACAGGCCTGGCCGCTGTCGTACTTTTCGATATCCGACCGTTTTACCAGATAACCCGTTACACGGATTACATCCGAGTCGCTGGAGTAGAAAGAAAAATAGCGCATACCCTGACCGAAGGAACCCCGGATAATATCCAATATGGCCTGAGGGTTCTTTTTCGCCGTTTCTTCAAAGGGGAACAGCTCTCCGATGCCTGCGGCGAAATGCTTCTGGGTCTTGGCGGTAAAGAGCAGCTGTTCCGGAAGGGAAGGCTCCTCTCCCACAGGGATCCGGGTGTTGGGCGTCACCCCGGTGTCTGAGGCAATTCCCACCTGACCGTGGAGATAGAACTTGCCATATTTAGGTTTATACTCGCTGACCTGTTTGTTAATCCGCTCCAGCACATCCAGAGCGAACTCCTCCGCCTTCTTTCCATGTCCATATCGCTCGTCGGGATCCGTCAGATTCAAAACAGTGTTGACACACTCTGCCAGTCCTACCATTCCGAACATCCCCACGAAACGGTCCTTATGGATCAGCCCTTCGTCTGCCAGGAAAGTATTTTCAATGAAATGGGCGTCCTCCAGAATAAAGGTATCCCGTCCGTCCATCTGCTCACACTGGGCAGCCACCGCTCTGGGCAGAAGATTCTCCAGGAAATCTTCCGGGCTCTTTGCCAGATCTCCCAAACGCTTTAAATTCAGGCGGCCCAGCGTCAGTCCGCCTCCTCCGATCGGCAAAGCGTTATAGCAGCTGACAATCGCGTAATCCGGTCCCCAGTCCTGAGCATACATCTTATCGTTGACAAAGCTGGGCTTCGCGGTAATCAGGCCAGTTTCAATGGCCTTGCAGGCGAAATCATCCGGCGTGTGTTCATTATAAATCATGGACATGTTCGGCACCGGGCGCTGCATCTGGGCAGACAACTCCAGGATAATCCGGCCGGCCTTCGTATCATAGGGGCCGATGTCCGCATGGCAGAAGGAGTCGCTGATCGTGCGGTCCACATTAGTCAGGAAAATCTTGATAGCATGGCGGGCCTCTTCCTCATCCTTTACGAAAGGCTCCAGCAAACGGTCAATGTGTCCGATGTAAACGGGTCCGTCAATCACCGAAGGCACGAAACGGTAAAGAATCAGCAGATTGCTCACCGCATCCCAGATATCTTCCGGCGGATCCAACATAAGAAATTTGCTGCCCTGCTTCATAAACAGGTCATAATCCGGAAGCACATACCTTGGACGGTAAGGCGCGTTGCCCTCTCCCATGTCAAAGACAACTCCCTGATCTACAAACCACTGTGCGTCCTCGCTTAGAGGCAGGGGATCCGGCGTATTCTCTGCCGCCTTGGCCAGCTCGATAATTCGCTGGGGATAGGTCAGCTTGGGGTCCGCCAAAATTTCTCTGATGTTCTGTTCTGTATTCGGCGTCATAGTTGTTCCTTCTTTCTATACAAAAATACAATTTAGTTCTAAGCGGTTTCAATCTCCAGATACTGTCCCCGGCCTTCGCTGCCCCGGCTGATCACCCGGGTATCCAGGAGCACCTTGCGGCTCCTTCCCTTAGGCCCCAGTCCGTTTATGCGCTGAATCAGCATAGAGAAAGCCGTATCTCCCATCTCGTGAATCGGCCGGTCCAGCACCGTAATCTCGTATCCGATGGAATTTAACAGAGAAATGTCATCAAACCCCACCAAACCCAGATCCCGCCCCGGCTTCAGTCCATGTTCCGTCATATAGCGGATACAGCCAAGCGTAGCGGAACTGCAGGTAGCCAGAACAGCCGTAGGCGGCTGAATCAAAGAAAAGAAACGGCTGCAGGCTTCGTACCCGCTCTTCTCGTCAAAATCTCCCGGATAAATATACTCGTCTATAATTGGAAGTCCGTAATCCTTCATGCACTTTATGTAGCCGTCCTGACGTCCTCTGCCTTTTCGGACGCACTCCGGGCAGGTAATAATTCCGATTTCCTGATGACCGGCCTCAATCAGAAGACGGATGCCCTGATAAACCACTTTACGGTTATCAATCGATACGCTGTCAAAGGAAGCGGACGGGATCTCCCGATCCATCAAAACCACCGGAATGCCTCTGGACTCTGCCTCATTCAGCATATCCCGGGTTCTGGAATCTCCGGCAATCACCGGCAGTATTAAAATCCCCCTAACCCGATGTTCGATGGCCTGAATCACCGCCTTTAACTCCCGCTCCCTGTCCTCTCCTGTATTATAGAAGAGGAGGCTGTATCCTTTGGCCTCCGCCTGAGTCTCAATCGCCTCCAGGACGCCTGAAAAAAAAGGATTCATCCGGTTAGACATAATCACCGCCACCATCCCCGTATCATTGAGGATCAGGCTTCTGGCCACTGCATTGGGATGGTAGCCATTTTTTGAAATGATCTCCTGAATCCTTGCCTTCGTTTCGGCCTTCACATACCCTTTATTGTTCAGGACACGGGATACCGTAGCCACGGAAACACCGGCCAGCTTCGCGATATCCGATATAGTCATGCCGCGATTCCCCCTTTGTTCTTCCCATCCCCGGGGTTTCCCCATCTGCGGAAAACCGTTATCTTCTCAGGCGTTTTCCGCCAAAAAACTGTAAACGTTTACACATTCTTAGACCTAAATAGTAACATACTTTATAATTTTTATCAACTGATATTCCGGTATTTTTCCACTTTAATTATTCATTTGTAACAATTCCGGCAGCCGGCAAAGAAAGGTGAAATCAGGACTCAAATCTGCTTCAAACAAGGTTCCGGCCCTTTTTCACTCCGGATAAATTTTCCACAGCATAAAGGCTGTGGTTTCTTCAAGGAAAAATATGGTTGCTGCTGCTACGATTTTCGCTATAATAGTGCTCGTAACAATGCTCCGTACTAGGCTCGACAAGACCTCGCCAAGTACTCTGCATGTATCGCACGTATGCGCCTAAAATACAGGCGCTTAGTGCTCGTAACAAAATAAAAAAGCGGCCTGGGGCCGCAAAGGGAGGAATTCTTCCTGCTAGGGCAGGAAACACATCATGAAACAGATTAAAAATCCTTACATGAGGACATTCGCAGAGTATGCATTGATTACCGCCAGCATGATGCTCATGGCGGCAGGTACTTACTTTTTCAAGTTCCCCAACAACTTTTCCTTTGGAGGAGTTGCCGGTCTTTCTACTGTAGTCAGCGCCCTGACCAGCTGGTCAGCCAGTGATTTTACCTCCATCGCCAACATTGTACTGCTCTTTTTCGGCTTCGCCTTTTTGGGACGGGACTTCGGCTTTAAAACTGTATATGCTACCTTGGTAATGTCCGCCGGGCTTTGGATTTTTGAACGCCTCTGTCCATTAACTCATACCATTACCCAGCAACCTCTTTTGGAACTGCTGTTCGCCATCTTCCTGCCGGGTATCGGCAGCGCGGTGCTCTTTAACATCGGCGCATCCAGCGGCGGAACGGACATTATCGCCATGATTTTGAAAAAGCATACCAGCCTGAACATCGGAACCGTTCTCATGCTGGTAGACGTGGCCGCTGTGGTTTCTTCCTTCTTCGTGTTCGGACCGGAAACCGGACTATTCTCCCTGGTGGGACTGGCTGCCAAGTCTGTGGTAATCGACAATGTAATCGAAAGCATTAACCTGTGCAAATGCTTTAACATTATCTGCGACAACGCGGATCCGATCTGCGACTACATTATCCACACCTTAGGTCGCAGCGCTACCGTATATGAAGCCCAGGGAGCCTTCTCCCATCACCAGAAAACAATCATCCTGACCACCATGCATCGGGGACAGGCGGTGAAGCTGAGAAACTTCATCCGCCGTACCGAGCCCACCGCCTTTATCCTGATTTCCAACTCCAGTGAGATTATTGGAAAGGGATTTTTGAGTCATTAAACTTTGCCATAAGCAATCAGTGAATCCCCCTGTTTCACTCCCAGAGAAATCGTATGATAGAGCACAATTCCATCAAACTCCGCCCGGACTTCCTGAAGGATCTGTCCGGACGGAGTTTTTATCTGACCCAGCAGCTCCCCCCGCACGGTCCGCTCATCGGGCCTCTTAAAAGGATACCAGAATCCGCTGTGCCGTGCCTCCTCATAGACCGTCTGGCAGATTTCCCGCTGCTGCCGTTTAGGATTTGTTCCCGGCAGTATTTCCATATGCCGCAGAAGGGAATACACATCCTCCCGGCACTGCTTTACCTCCTGCTGTGACCAGGTTCCCTGGCCTCCCCGCTCAATCAGAAGGGCCGGTATCCCCTTTTGGACCGCCCAGCTGTAAAGGCCGTTTTTGGCAGTGGAGCGGACCCGATAGGGGACTGTCAGCTCCCTGGCGGCGGTCAGGGCCTTATCGTTGACCTTTTTCTCCCCGGCCACCGTGAAAAATACCAGAGGCGTCAGGGCTTCGCAGCAGTCCCCTCCGTGAAGGTCCGCCAAAAAATCCGCCGCCGGGTACAGATAGGTTTCAATGGCATAGGCCATCTGAGCGGAAATGCTTCCTGCCTTGTCTCCCGGAAAGGCGCGGTTTAAGTTCTTCCCATCCTCCGGGACTACCCGCTTGACGCCTTCATAGAACCCTTCCGGGTTGGCCAGCGGCAAAAGAATCAGGGAACCGCTCATTTCCTCCGGGTCCAGCTCTTCGCTCAGATGTGTCAGTGTCTCCACCCCCACATACTCGCAGCCGTGGACGCCCGATGTCACCACCAGGGTCCTCCCCGGCCGACGGCCGCAGAAGCACACCGTCTCCAGGGAGAGTCCCTCCCCCACAGGAATGGGAATCCTCCGCTTCTCTCCCGGCTCAATTACTTGTCCTGCAACAATCATAAATGTTCTCCCTCCGTGTCAAATACTACAATAGACTCCAGCAGCTGCCTGGCGTAAGCGTCTGTGGTCTCGCGAATCCTGCTGACCGGCAGGTACTCCGTCACCTTCCCCTGGTACAGAAACAGCACCTCGTCGCACAGATAGGTGATGGAAGTCAAATCGTGGGTGATAAAAATATAGGTAAGTCCCAGCCTCTCCTTTAAATCCCGCAGCAAATCCATCACCTGCACCTGGGTATGGGCGTCCAGGGAGGAGATGGACTCGTCAAAGAGGATTACCTCCGGACTGCAGGCCACCGCCCTGGCGATGCACACCCGCTGGAGCTGTCCTCCGGACAGCTCATGGGGAAATCGGCCGGCAAACTCCTCCGGTAGGCCCACCAGCTCCAGGAGCCGGGCCACCTCCTCTTTCCGGTCCAGACGCGACTTCTCTCTCCGTTCCCGCACCCTCAGCCCTTCTCCGATGACGTCCCGGATTCGGAATCTGGGGTTTGCCGAGGTGGTGTAGTCCTGAAAGACCACGCTCAGCTTATTCTGCAGATTTCTCCGTCCCGCCCTGGAGCCATAGACGGAAACCCCGTCCAGAAAGGCCTCTCCCTGGTCCGGCTTCAGCAGTCCGCAGAGGACCCGCCCCATGGTGGACTTTCCGCTGCCCGACTCTCCCAGGACCCCCAGGCAGGTCCCCCTCTTAACATGGAGGGATACGTCAAACAGCACTTGCTGTCTGGTATGTCCGAATATTTTATCCTGCCGTTCGCTCCGAAAGCTGACACAGATATTCTTCAGTTCCAGCATCCTCTCACCTCTTTCCAGCCAGCGCCTGGCAGTACCGCCTCATCACATCGGCCCGCTTTTCCACCAGCAGACGGGTGTAGGGGTCCGATGCATGGCGCAGGATATATTGAAAATCTCCACGGTCCACCACCTGTCCCTGGTTCAGGACCACAATCCGGTCCGCCACCCGGGAGATGGCGTTTAAATCATGGGAAATAAAAATCATAGCCATCTGATGCTCCTTCTTAATCCGGAGAAACTCATTGAGAATCTCAAACTGGGTAATGGCGTCGATGGCGGTGGTAGGCTCGTCGGCAACCAGCAGCTGAGGAGTCATGGCTGTGGCGATTCCAATCATAATTCGCTGAAGCATTCCGCCGGAAAGCTGATGAGGGTATTTTTCCAGTACCTCCTGGGGGCTGCGAATCCGCATCCGCTCCAGCATTTCTAGGGAGCGCCTGCGGATTTCCTCTCTGCTCCAGCTGCGATGAGCCGAAAAGGTCTCCCCAATCTGATAGCCCACCCGATACAGCGGGTCAAAGCAGGTCATGGGATTCTGGAGCACGATTCCCACCTCTCCTCCCCGCAGCCGGCGAAGCTCCTCGCCGCTTTTTCCAAGCAGCTCCTCCCCCTTAAATTTCGCGCTGCCGGAAACGGAAAAGCCCTGGTCCAGCAGTCCCATGGCACCCCTGATGGACATGGATTTTCCGCTGCCGGACTGTCCTAAGATTCCCAGGCACTCTCCCGGATAAACCTCAAAGGACACGCCTTTTACCAGCAGCGTTTTCTTTTGGCGGCTTCCCAGAGCCACCTGAAGGTTTTCCAGTTCAAAAACCGGCTTCATCCCTCCACCTCCTTCGGGTCCAGTACATCCCGCAGGGCGTCGCCCATCAGGTTAAAACAGCATACCAGAACTACAATGGCTACCCCCGGAGCAATCATCTGGGTGGGATTGCTGGTCAGCACCTCCTTGGCCTCATTGAGCATGGCCCCCCACTCCGGCGTCGGCGCCTGGACCCCCAGCCCCAGAAAGGACAGGGTGGAAATGTTGATAATGGCCCAGCCCACATCCAGAGAAGCCAGCACCGCCAAATCGGAGGTGATGGAGGGCAGCAGATGCCTGAACAGGATGAATCGCTCCGGCATCCCCACGCAGCGGGAAAACCGGACAAAGTTCCGATCCCGGTACTGCATTACCCCGGTGCGAATCATGCGGGCGTACCAGGCCCACTTGATAAACACGTTGGCGATAATCACGTTCTGGACGCTGATTCCAAGAAGGGCCACCACCGCAAACACCATAATCTGGCTGGGGAAGGAGAGCATCACATCCACTACCCGCATGATAACTTCTTCCACAATTCCGCGGAAATATCCGGCCATAATCCCCAAAATTGCCCCCAGGGCAATGGTCCCCAACATGGTCAGCATTGCCAGCCCCAGGGTGGGACGTATGCCGTAAATCATCCTGGAGAGGACGCAGCGTCCCAGCTGATCCGTTCCCAAAGGGTACTGAGGATCGTACTCCGCGAATTTGTTTAAAATGTCCGTCTCGTAAGGGTCGTTAGGCGCAATCAGAGGAGCGAAAATCCCCGCCAGGGCGATTAGCAGCACAAAGGCCACCGTAGCTACCGCCGTCCGGTTATGTAAAAAGCGTTTTCCCACCGCTTAGTCCTCCTTTCTCAGTCTGGGGTCCGACACCGTCTGAAGAATGTCGAACAATAGGTTAAACAGCACGAACAGCACACCGATGAGGAGCACATAGGTCTGGATGACCGGATAGTCCCGGTTGAAAATAGAGCTGATGCACAGGGTACCCAGCCCTGGCCAGGAAAACACATTCTCCACCACAATGGTTCCCGAAATCAGCTGTGGGATGCTCATTCCCATAGCCACAATGCAGGTGTGCATGGAATTTTTCAAAATATGCTTCACCAGGATGGACCTTTGGGGCAGTCCCCGCACATTGGCGTAAAGGACGTAATCCTGCTTCATATTTTCCAGCATGTTGTTCCGAATCAGGCGGATGTAGGTGGAAATGTAACTTAGGGCCACCGTAAAAGCCGGAAGAATCAGGTGGCGGATGGTGCCGTTTCCGTTGGTGGGAAGCCACCTCAGCTTTACGCTGATTCCCCACATCAAAAGCAGCCCCACCCAGTAGGCAGGCATGGCGGTGGAAACAAACACGATTCCTCTCATCAGCCGGTCAAACCAGCCGTCCTTGTAAACCGCGCAGAGAAAACCGATGGGGATGCTCAAGACCAGCACGATGACAAAGGAGGCAGCGGCCAGCTGCAGGGTGGCCGGCAGGCAGCGGACCAACTCCCCGGCCACGGTGCGGGCGGGGTTGACGTAGCTGATGCCGAAATCCCCTCTCAGGCAGCCGGCCAGCCAGTTGAAATACCGCAGGAAAAAGGGCTGGTCCAGCCCCAGCATCTCCTCCATCTCGGCAATGGCTTCCTCCGTGATTACAGGCATCTGCTGAACCCGCAGCGCCACCTCCGCCGGGTTGGATGGAATCAGATTGATAAACATAAAGCAGACGAACGAGATGGCAATCAACAGAGGGACTGCCATCAGCAGACGCCGCACAACGTAACGTTTCATGGGCGTTCCTTTCTATAACAATCAGAAGTACATATCCCCAAAGGGAACGTCATACTGGTCGGTTCCAAAATGGACGCCCTGAAGCTCTGAGGTGTAGAGGGCCTTATTGCACTCGTAGGTCAGCGGGATGTACACCGCATCCTCGTGAAGTCTGGTGAGAACGAAATCGTACAGTTCCTGACGCTGAACCTCATCAGTGGATGTCAGGATATTGGTAATGGCCTCATCAATCTGGGCCTTGTCCTCCAGCCCCTGCTGGGCGGCATAGTCCCCGTACACCGGCGCACGCATCGCCGCCAGGGAAGACTGGGGGTCGTAGGGCATTCCCCAGCAGATATTAAATACCATGTCAAAGTTTCCGGCCTTCATGTTGTCCCGGTAGGACTGCTCCTCCTCCCCGTGGATGTTCATGGAGATTCCCAGCTTCAGGTACTCGCTCTGGAGATACTCGGAAATGGTCTTCTCCGTCACGCTGTCGCTGTTGTACAGAAGGTCCAGCTGCAGCTTCACTCCGTCCTTCTCCCTTATGCCGTCGCTTCCCATCACCCATCCGGCCTCGTCCAAAATCCGGGCAGCTTCCTTTGCGTCATAGGCGTAGGGCTCCAGCTCCACATCGCAGTAGGGAATGGTGGATGCATACAAGGTATCTGCCGGCTGCTCCAGGCCGTAAAAAATCCCGTCGGAAATAGCCTGCCGGTTGGTGGCGTGCTGCAGTGCCTGGCGCACCGCCAAATCTCCCAGGATTTCGTGGGTAGTGTTTAAGACAATGTGGCGGGTGGAGGTGGGGTCCGACAGGCCTACGGTGAACTGTTCGCTGTCCAGATACTGGCTGATGGCGTCGGCGTCAATCATGTTCTTTCCGAAAATCAGGTCGATTTCTCCGGACTCCAGGGCCATAATCCGGGTCTGGTTGTCGGGAATCACCTTCACCGTAATCTTGCGGATGGCCGGAGCCTCTCCCCAGTAATTTTCATTTCGCTCAAAGACCGCGTATTCGTCGGTGACAAAATCCGTCAGCACATATGGGCCCGTTCCGATATAGCCGTTCACTCCGTCCTTGGTGCTGCCGTCAATCATGCACTCCGGAGAAATCATGGCAAAGGGACGGATGCAGCTCAGCTCCGTCAGCATGGGATAATAGGGCTCGCTGAGCTCAATCACAAGGGTATCCTCATCGGGAGCGGACACTCCCACCAGCAGGTTCATCATCTCCAGCCATGTGTGCCGGTCCTTGTTTTCGATAATGGCGTTAAAGTTGGCCAGAATGGCGTTGGCGTCACAGGGGGTGCCGTCCGAGAACAGCACGTTGTCCCGGATATTGAAGGTGTAGACCCGTCCGTCCTCACTGATGGTCCAGTCCTCCGCCAGGCATCCCTCGTAGCCTTCCGCCGTGGTGCTGACCAGGGTATCGTAGAGAATACTCTGGGCGTACATTTCCCCCGCGTACAGGTGGGGATTTAAGTCCCGGATATCCCGGTAATTCACAAATACCAGCTCATCCCGCTCTCCGCCTTCGGCGCTCTGCTGCCCCTGGGCGCTTGTTCCCTGGGCGCCCTGACTGTCCGCGCCCTGGCTCTCTCCGCTCTGGCCGCATCCTGCCGCAGCGGCCGCGGCAAGGGCGCTGACCAAAAGGACGGCAATCCATTTTTTCTTCATAATATTTCCTCCAGTACCAATTTATGGTTTATCGCAACGAATCTAAGTATACGATAGTTAGTCTATCCTTACTAGAGGTTAGTTTTTCATGGAAATCCATAACGTTCCGTTATACCCCCTGGTCAAAGCATATCCCGGAAATGTTCTACCACCCACTGGGCCTGAGGGGAAAACGCCCGTTCCGGATCCCGCACATACCCAATCTGCAGAAAGGGTTCGCAGCCGTGGATGGCCAGAGGCTTGATGTCATACTGGGCGTAGGGCTCATGCATAAATTCCAGCCCCAGACTGCATACGTCGGTGTGCAGCAGCAGGTCGATAATCAGGTGGTCGCTGTTGGTGTACACCGCATGGTACAGGTTCCGGGTGTCAATCACTCCCATGCTGACCGTCTCCAGATGGTGCTCCATGGAGAAAAAGTCCCGGACTCCCCTCATAAATTTCAGCCGGGGCAGGTCCTGAAAATCGATGCTGTCCCTGTGATAGAGTGGATTGTTGGCTCCCACATACACACAGATTTTTTTCACGTCCAGGGGAACAAATTCCAGCTTTTTGTGGGACAGGATATGCTGGAAAACCGGAACTTGCTTCAATGCCACATGGACGATTCCAATCTCCGAAATCCCCTGGTGGACATGGTCCGTGATTTCCTCCACCGCCCCCTCCTGATACTCAATGTGATAATCCTCTCCCCACTGGCGGTAAAAGTCCACCAGAAGGCGGGCCACCATGTTGCTGGGATAAGCGGAAATGCAGAGACTGTTGGTTTCCTCCGGCACCGCCATGGAGGAAATGGCCGCCGCGTTCTTCAGAATCAGCCTCGCGTACTCCAGCACTGTTTTTCCGTAGACGGTGGGCTGCACTCCCGTCCCGCTCCGTTTTAACAGCGGGCGGCCCAGCTCCCGTTCCAGGCTGCGGATGTTTTTGCTGATATTGGGCTGGGAGGTATAAAGGCATTCCGCTGCCTTGGAAAGGCTGCCTCTCTCACAGGCTGTCACAAAAAATTCCAGCTGCTTCATATCCATGGGCGATTTCTCCTTCTTTCTTTGTTGGTTAGTTGCTTCTAACCCCCTCGGATTGTACCATGGATTGCGTAAGATTTCCAGTAAAATATAGGAAAACGCACCCTGCCTATTTTACCCGTGAAAAAAGGGTAAAACTATGGTAAAATAAATCCATGAGAATACCGACCGAAACTTGAGCCGGGGATATTTACGAAGGAGGATGTTTATGGACCTGAAACTTGAAATGAAGCAAAGCCAGACTTTATCCCAGCGCATGATCCAGTCCGCCGAGATTCTTCAGATGACTTCGGAGGAACTGAATACATACATTAACGAACTGGCCCTGGAAAATCCTGTGATCGACATGGTCTCCCCCGCCACCCCGGGGCAGCCGGAATCCATCGAACAGCGCCAGTGGCTTAATTCTTTTAATGAGGAAAATTATTATCTTTATCAGCGCCAGAACAATGATGATGAGTACGATTTTAAGGACAGCTGGAATATCCGCACCGATGAAGGAGAAACGCTGACCGACTATCTCTGGTCCCAGCTGATTACCGGGGACTTTACCCAAGAGGAGCAGGAGATTTTGAAATTCATGCTGGAGTGCCTGGACAGTCGGGGGTATCTGGAAGAGGACCTGGAACACATCGCCGAGGCCTTCCATGTCAGCATGGAGAAGATAGAGTTTCTGCTGGAAACCCTTCAGAGCCTGGACCCGGCGGGGGTCTGCGCCCGGAATCTGGAAGAATGTCTGCGGATCCAGTTAATCCGCCGCCAGATGGCTACCCCGGCCCTTCTGGCCATTGTAAACCAAGGGCTTGAAATGGTGGCGAAGAATCAGGTAAACGCCATTGCCCGGAAATTCCGCCTGACCACCGGGGAGGCGGCCGGCTGCTGCCAGATTATCAAATCCTTAAACCCCAAGCCCGGAGTTTCCTTCTCCAGCCGGGAGAAGCTGCGCTACATTATCCCGGACGTAACTATTGTAAAGTTTAAGGACACCTTCTCCATTTTGCTGAATGAGTCCATGTACCCCTCCATCGCCGTCAACAGCTACTACCGGCGGCTGGGAGAGGAGTCTCAAACTCAAGAAGTACAGGATTACCTGAACAGCAAAATCCGCCAGGCGGAGTGGGTCAAGCAGTGCATCGCCCAGCGTGGAAAGACCCTGATGGATGTTTCCAAGGCCATTTTGGAACATCAGGAAGCATTTTTTGCCATGGGCCCCAGTCATCTGGTACCCCTGACTATGGCAGAACTGGCGGGACAGCTGGATATTCACGAATCCACTGTCAGCCGGGCGGTAAGCAAGAAATATCTCCAGTGTTCCTGGGGCGTCTATCCTATGAGTTATTTCTTTTCCCGCCGGGTGGGAAATGCCCGAGATTCCGGCTCAGCCCTAACCGCTTCCCGCATTCAGGATATGATGGAAGAAATCATCCGGGGAGAGGATAAGAAAAAGCCCTACAGCGACCGGATTCTGGCAGAAAAGCTGAACGATCAGGGCGTATCCATCTCCAGGCGCACAGTAGCCAAATACCGGGAGGAGCGGGGCATCGGTGACGCAGCCAGCCGGAAGGAATATGAGATTGATTAAGGAGAAACAAGAATGTCTGATTTTAAGAAAACGGAAGAAACCGGAGATTGGGAGCTTTCCGAAGACTTTTATAACGGAGGGACCGACCGGGATTTAAAACTGGAGGATTTTTTGGAAGAAGGAGAGATGGAATCCGATGGGGATTTTCTCTCCGATTCCGATGAACGGCTGCAGCAGACGGTCCGGGATCTTGAGGCGGTGCTGGCCCTCAGCGCAAAGAGCCATCCCATTTCGGAAATCGCCGCCTCCCTGGGGCTGGAACCTTCCTACGTGGAAATCATCCTCCAGTGCAGTCAGGGGGCCCGGGAGGACGATATCATCGCCATGGCTCACCTGGTACTGATGAGCTTGTAAAAGGAGTAGTTTATAAACATTAAAATTTTCTTGACAAATAAAATCTATCCCTTATAATGAAAGGGCTTGCACGGAGGGTCTATCATTCGTCAGAAATGATAAGCTGGATAAGGCACGGACTGAAATGTCTGTACCTGTCCGGCTTTTTTTATTGTTAAAAAGCAAAACGTATTTGGCCCTGCCAGAAAGGAGATTTTCAATGAACAGAATCATTACCATTGGACGGGAGTTTGGAAGCGGCGGACGGGAGCTGGGTCTGAGACTGTCCCAGAGACTTGGAATCGCCTATTATGACCAGGAAATCATTTCCGAAATTTCCAGACGAACAGAGCTTTCGGAACAGTATGTAAAGAAAATGGCTGAGAAATCCGACTGCGTCATCGTAGGCCGCTGCGCCGACGATATCCTCAGGGAAATGAATCCCCTGCGGATTTTTGTCTACGGAGACATGGAGACAAAGCTGGAGCGCTGCCGCAAACGGACGGGCTCGGATGAGAAAATGACGGACCGCGAAATCCTCTCCAACATCCGCAAAATTGACAAGAACCGCTCGGAGTATTACGGTCTCTACACAGGAAAGGTCTGGGGAGATAAGCAGTCCTACGACCTCTGCATCAACACCAGCAAAATATCCGTAGAACGCGCTTCGGAGCTTTTGGCTGAATTTGTCCGTTAATCGTCAGATATCAAACTTGGAGGTTATTGACTTATGAATTACAAGGAACTATTCTCAAAAACACCGCCTACAAAGCTGTTCTTTACGGCGGCAATTCCCGGTTCCATCGGAATGCTGGCTTCCGCCCTCTATCAGACCATCGACGGAATGCTGGTGGGGCGGATTCTGTCCGGGAACGCCTTTGCCGCCCTGAACCTGGCCATGCCCCTGGTCATCATCAACTTCTCGCTGGCCGACTTAATCGGCGTCGGCTCCGCCGTTCCGATTTCCGTCCGTCTCGGCGAAAAGAAGGAAGGGGAGGCCAACAACATTTTTACCAGTGCCTGCCTCATGATTGTGGCAGCGGGATTCATTTTAGGCCTGGCCATTTTCCTGTCCGCTCCTGCCTTAATCGGCCTTATGGGAGCTGAGGGAGAACTGGCGGAGCTGGCCGTTCAGTATCTGCGGGTATACTGTTTATGCTCCCCATTTACCACCATCGTATTCGCCATGGACAACTACTTAAAAATCTGCGGCCGGGTCCGCAGCAGCATGGCTTTAAATATCGTTATGTCCGTACTGAGCGCCGCTCTGGAATTTCTGTTCCTCTTCGTATTCCGGTGGGGAATCTGGGCCGCTGCCCTTGGCACCTGCACCAGTATGTTCGTGTGCGCCCTGGCAGCCCTGTATCCCTTCTTCCGGAAAAAGATGCAGCTTCGGTTTGTCCGTCCAAAGTTTGACCGGACCATGATGAAAACCATCGTCACCTGCGGCAGCCCCAACTTTTTAAACAATGTGGCGGGAAGGATTACTTCTATTATTATGAACGTCATCCTCCTGCAGGTGGGCGGCGCAACGGCGGTATCCGTCTACGGAATCCTCATGTTTGCCGACGGCTTCGTACAGCCTCTGCTCTACGGTATGTGCGATTCCCTGCAGCCTGCCGTGGGATACAACTGGGGAGCCGGCGCCCTGAAGCGGGTCAAGGATATTGAGAAGCGCTGCTTCACGGCAGGGGCCATCCTGTCCATCGCTTCCGCTGTGGTGATTTACTGCTTCCCCCTGCCTATTACCAGCCTGTTTACCCAGAACGCCGACCAGGCCCTCATCGACATGGCGGTTCCCGCGCTGAAGCTGTTCAGCTCGGCCTATCTGGTCCGCTGGTTCTCCTTCGCCGCTCAAAGCTATATGTCCGCGGTGGAAAAACCGGTGCCCGCCATGGTCATTTCCGTCTGCACGGCAGTGGCCTTCCCCCTGGTGATGATTGTGCTCCTGTGGCCTATGGGACTGAAGGGCCTGTGGCTCAATGTTCCCGGAACCTCTCTGCTGGCGGCTGTTCTGGCGTTCTTTATCCTGAACCGGTTTGAGAAAAAGGAAATGAATACCCAAGGCTGAACATCAGCAATCCTTCTTTAGAGGCAAGGGGAGCTTTCAGGCGTTCAACCTCTTCATTAATAATTAGCCGAAATAATTTCAGAAACATATTGACAAATCGGAGATTTCTGGTTAGAATAGTAGCGTTGTCAGCAATGACCAGATGCCCAGATAGCTCAGTTGGTAGAGCAGAGGACTGAAAATCCTCGTGTCGTTGGTTCGATTCCGACTTTGGGCATTTCGCAGGTGTAGTTCAATGGTAGAACACTAGCCTTCCAAGCTAGATACGTGGGTTCGATTCCCATCACCTGCTTTTTTGATTGGTCAGCCGGAGCCTTGATTTATCAGGGTTCCGGCTGATTTTTTATTGTTCCATATCTGGTTTTCCGGGGATAGACCAGGGTAGACCTGCGGTTTCATGAGGAGGATTGAACGATGCCGGATTTTAAAATGCTTTTAGAGACGAGAGAATACGAATTCTTAAAAACCGAGCCCAGACTTGGCAGAAGGATTCTTCTCCTTGGACTCGGAGGAAGTTATGCCTACGGAACTGCCAATGAAAACAGTGATATTGATTTCAGAGGCGTCACCTTAAATCTTCCATCTGATTTGCTGGGGCTTACGGAGTTTGAGCAATACGAAGACCAGCACACAGATACGGTAATCTATTCCTTTAACAAAATGGTCCGGCTCCTTCTGGAATGCAACCCAAACACCTGCGAAATCCTCGGATTGGAACCGGATGAATATTTGATTTTATCTCCCTTGGGCCGGGAACTTTTAGAGCGTAAAAAAATTTTTCTCTCCAAGCGGGCCGCAAAATCCTTCGGCGGCTATGCCAGCGCACAGCTGCGCCGTCTTCAGAATGCCATTGCCAGAAATTCCATGCCGCAACAAGAGCGGGAACAGCATATTCTTAACTCTGTCCGAAATGCTCTGGAAGATTTTCAAAGACGATATGCCTCCTTTGGCAAAGGCAGCATCCGTCTTTATATTGACAAGGCAGAGAATCCCCAGCTGGAAACAGAAATCTTTGTGGATGCAAACTACCTCCATCTGCCTCTGCGGGACTATGAAAATATGTGGGCGGTTATGCACAACGTGGTAAAGGACTACGACAAAATCGGAAAACGGAACAAGAAAAAGGACGACAACCATCTGAACAAACACGCCATGCACCTGATTCGCCTGTTTATGATGGCCATCGACATTCTGGAGCGCGGTGAAATCCGTACCAGAAGGACCAATGAACAGGAGCTTCTGTTAAAAATCCGCAGAGGAGGCTTTCAACAGGATGATAAATCCTTTTCCCCCGAGTTTTATGAAATTTTAGGAGATTATGAAAGCCGTCTGGAACGGGCCGCCAGAGAAAGTATCCTACCGGACCAACCGGACTTAAATGTGGTAGAAGAATTTGTGGAATATGTAAACCGACATGCTTTGGAGGTATAGGGATGGCGCAGAATATCAGAAAAGAAATTGAACAGAAGTTGAATGAGATTGAAACGCAAAGAGGAGTTCAGATTCTCCTGGCAGTAGAATCGGGAAGCCGGGCCTGGGGCTTTGCTTTCCCGGACAGCGATTACGATGTGCGCTTTATTTATATGCGGCCCGCGAAAGATTATCTGCGTCTGGACAGCCCCCGGGATGTTATTGAATGGCAGCTGGATGAGGTGCTGGATATCAACGGGTGGGATCTGAAAAAAGCCCTGATTCAATTTCAAAAGGGAAACGCCACCTTGTTTGAATGGTCCAATTCTCCCATCGTTTACGCCGTCCGGCCGGCATGGGAGCAGGTTTACGCAGCAGCCCGAAATTATTTCTCCGTCAAAACCGCCCTGTATCACTACTATGGAACAGCAAGGAACACTTATGAGCAGTACCTTCAGGGTGATTTGGTGCGGTATAAGAAATATTTCTATGCCTTGCGGCCTCTTTTGGCCGCAAGGTATATTGAACAACACCATAAGCCGGCTCCCGTCCTGTTCGACCGCTTATTGGAGCAGGAGCTGCCCGGTAAGCTGAGAAAAGCCATAAAAGACGTTCTTGCAGTCAAAACGGTTTCCGATGAAAAAACTCTGAATCCACAGAATCCGGTAATTGCGGATTTTATTTTCGGCGAGCTTGAGCGGCAGCGCACGGTTGCCGGGCAGCTTCCGGACGACCGCAATCGGGACTGGGGTGAACTGAATCAGGTGTTTTTAAGGCTTCTGACAAAATAGTTCCTGCTGACATGCGCTATAGGTATTCCAGGTCCTGAAAACACGCAAGCTTAGTACGCCGCTTTAAAAATCCCAATCACCTGCTCCTTGGTGGCCTTTCTGGGGTTGGTCAGCTGGCATACGTCCTTCATGGCGTTCTCAGCCATTACCTCGAAGTCCTCCTCCTTTACGCCCAGGCTTCTGAGATTCTCCGGAATTCCCACCTGGCTGCTCAGCTGACGGATGGCGGCGATGGCCTTGCGGGCCGCCTCCATAGTGGAAAGGCCGTCGATCTTTTCGCCCATAGCTCTGGCAATATCCCGGAAACGGTTGGCGTTTCCAATCAGGTTGAACTCCTCCACATGGGGCAGCAAAATAGCGTTGCAGACACCGTGAGGCAGATTGTAGAAGCCGCCCAGCTGGTGCGCCATAGCGTGAACATAGCCCAGGGAAGCATTGTTGAAGGCGATGCCAGCCAGATACTGGCCATAGGCCATCTTGTCCCTGGCCTTCATATAAACGCCGTTTGCCACTGCCTTGGGCAGGTACTGGGTAATCATGGTAATGGCCATCATGGCCGCCGCGTCCGTCAGGGGATTGGCGTCGGTGGACACATAGGCCTCAATGGCGTGGGTCAGGGCGTCCATGCCGGTGGCGGCAGTGAGGGAAGGCGGCATGCCTACCATCAGCTTGGGATCGTTGATGGCGATTTGAGGAGTTACCCGCCAGTCCACAATGGCCATCTTCACATGGCGGCTGGTGTCGGTGATAATGCAGAAACGGGTAATCTCCGAAGCCGTGCCCGCGGTGGTATTAATAGCAATCATAGGACACATGGGTTTGGAAGATTTGTCGATTCCCTCATACTCCCGGATATTTCCTCCGTTGGAGGCCACAAGGCCGATTCCCTTGGCGCAGTCGTGGGAGGAACCGCCTCCCAGGGAAATGATGGAATCGCAGGCATTTTCCTGAAATACTTTTAGCCCTGCTTCTACATTCACATCCTTGGGATTGGGCTCCGCTCCGCCGAATACCACGCTCTCCACACCGGACTCCGAGAGGATTTTCTGGATATCCGCCGCCATTCCCGACTGGGCCAGAAACCCGTCCGTCACGATCATGGCCTTCTTTCCGCCCAGACTCTTCATCAATTCTCCCGTCTCCTTCACGGAATCCTCACCAAACAGGTTTCTGGTAGGTAAGAAATAATAAGTTGTTCCCATAGCTTGCACCTCGCCTTTCTCAGATTTCTGAATCATTTCCAGGGCGGCTTTTGCCGTCCCGGCTGGTTGTGCTCCCTATGGTAACACCCGTCTGAGCTCTTTTAAATGTCCAAAATATGTTTATTAAAGGATACCAGATATTCCAGTTTCTACCACTGAATAAAGAGGTTTCCCAGACGGCGAACCGCCTCCCTCAGGTTCTTCTCCTCCATATCCGAGTAGTTAAGAACCAGCGTATGTTCATATTCCGGGCGCACCTGGCTGCAGAATTCCGACAGGCAGGCCAGGTTGATTCCAGCCTGCCGGGCCGCATCCTTAATCTCCTGGTCTGTCATAGAGGTATCTACCTTCACCAGCAGATGGGTGCCGCTCTCCCCACCGGAAACACTCACCGCCGGAAGCAGAGACGACTGCTTGAGAATCCGCCTCAGCCGTTCCCCTTCTGTGTGATAATATTTTTTCATCCGGCTCAAATGGCGCTCAAAATATCCCTTTTCTATAAATTTGGCCAATGCATACTGTTCGCAGGAGGAAGCGCTGTTGGAATAGAAGTTGGCATTGTCGATATACCGATGCATCAGCTCTTCCGGCAGCACCATATAGCTGATTCGGATAGCCGGGGCCAGGGTTTTGCTGAAGGTATTCATGTAAATGACCCGGTGGCTGCGGTCCATGCTCTGAAGAGCCGGGATCGAACGGGAGCGGTAACGGAATTCACAGTCGTAGTCATCTTCTATAATATACCGGTCCGGCGCTTCCGCCGCCCAGGCCAAAAGCTCCTGTCTGCGGGCCGCGCTCATTACCGTTCCAAGAGGATAGTGATGCTCCGGCGAGACATGGATCACCCCGGCCCCGCTGGCCCTCAGGCTTTCCATGCAGATACCGTTTTCGTCCATGTCCACCGATCTCCAACTGAGTCCATTTTCCTCATAAATTCTGGGGATCTTCCGGTAGCCGGGATTTTCCATGCCATAAACGGTTCCGGACGGCAGCAGACGAATCAGTTTTCCATAAAGATACTCAATACTGGCTCCGATGATAATACATTCAGGTGAAACATTCATCCCTCTCAATCGGTAAAGATAGTCCGCGATGGCCTCCCTCAGAGAACTGACCCCAAGAAAATGAGCCCGTCTGACTAACTCCATATCCTTTTCCGTCAGCACCTCCCGCATAACCTTTCGCCACAGTGAGAAGGGGAATTTATCATAAACCGTATTATTGGAGGTAAAATCGGCAAACCACTGCTCTTCCTGGTAGAGCTGCGGATAAGAAGCCGGAGTGGGATGGTACTCCTCCATAGTTTCCACATTGGCCACAAAATAGCCCCGTTTTTCCTGGGATGTAATATAACCCTCCACCAGAAGCTGTTCATAAGCTCCCAGTACTGTTTTCACGCTGATGCCATTGTCACGGGCCAGCTCCCGCTTAGAGGGCAGCCTGGTACCCGGCTGAATCCGTCCTCGCAAAATATCTTCCTTTAAAAATTCATAAAGGGCTTCATAAAGCGGGCGTTCCTTTTTCTTCTCGAGATCGTAGTGCAGCATAATCTGGTATCCTTTATTTTTCTCATTTTGGGTATTACATCGGTACCCATTCTGATTATAATAGGAACAAAGCCTTTTGTAAACCGCCGATATTTCGGCAAAAAAGATTCAAGGAGGGGAATGTTGTGGGAGTTTTCGCTGTTACCGGAGGTTCCGGAGGAATCGGCGCCAGAACCGTTATGCTTTTAAAAAACAAAGGACATGAAACCATTAATCTTGATTGGAAAAAAGGGGATATCCAATCAGACCTGTCCACTCCTGAGGGACGTCAGGAAGCCATTGACGAGCTTCATGCCCTGTGTCCGGAAGGGCTGGACGGCCTGATCTGCTGCGCCGGAGTGTCCGGAGCCTGCGGGGACCTGCGCAGAATCGTATCCCTGAATTTTTTCGGCACCATTTCCCTAATTAAGGGTAATTATGATCTCCTGCTGAAAAAAGGCGGCACTTGCGTGGTCACCACCTCCAACACCATTTCTCAGGGGAATCTGAGGATGGACCTGGCAGACCTATTGAACAACAACAATGATGACGAGCAGCGGATCTTGAATCTGGTAGGACGCCTGGATCAAACCAGTCTCAGTGTAGGGGACAGCGTTTATGCCGCTGCAAAATATGCTCTGGCACGATGGGTACGCCGCCATTCCGCCTCCTATGCTGCAAATGGAGTACGCATCAATGCCGTCGCCCCGGGCAATGTCAACACAGCCATGACCGCCACCATGTCCACCAATGCCAAAATGGCTTTAAACGCCCTTCCAATTCCCACGAAATACGGCAAAGAAACACTGATGGACCCGGAGGAAGTGGCTCAGGTCATCGTATTTCTGTCTTCGCCGGAGGCAAGGGGTATCAACGGTGTAATCCTCTTTGTAGACGGCGGTACGGATGCCTTGCTGAATACGGAAAAAGTTTATTAGATTTTGGGAGGGAAGTCTATCAGATGAAAACTATTGAGAAATATATTGAAGCGCTGGAAAATAAGGATTTTGAAGGACTGGGAAACCTTTTTACCAGGGATGGACACTACTGCGACTACTGCCCCAACGGAACGCCCCAGCATGAATATCATCTTTATGGCAAGGAGGCCATCTCCATGTTCTTTCGGAACAAGTTTCTCTTCCGCCAGTATTCCATTCTGGAACCGGTGATTTTAAACGACCGGCAGGCGGAATTTATCGCTTCTTTCGGTGGTTACAATGTGATGGCCATTGCAAGCCTTCAGCAGCTTTCCTCAGACGGGCATATACGGAGGCTGACGGTGCGGCTGAAGTGACATAACACTAAAATCATTCGAAATAACAGTTATCATTGCTGGTCAGTCGGGTCGTCTTCCACATACTCCATCACCTCTGAAACACTGCAGTGAAGAAGACGGCACAGCTGATTGATGGTATTGGTCGATACGCTGTTGCCCTGACGGATGCTGTAGTAGGTGGCGCGACTAAAACCCGCTTTCTGAAGCTTATAGGATGAGATATGCTTCTTTTTCATGGTTTCAAATAGCGGTTTATAACTAATCATCAAACACCTCGCAAATTGTGATATAACCAGTATAGTGGGCAAAAATGTCCTTGAACATGAACGAATATGCGAGTATATCGTGCAGATATGCAGAGTTATATGCCAAAATAGGGGGGCAAAAACGCCGATTCTAAAATGCTTGGGAAAAAAATAAAAATAGCCGTTGACAACCGCCCCTTTTTTTATTATAATATCCTTCGTCAGTGAATTTCTGACATATGCGCGAGTGGCTCAGGGGTGGAGCACCACCTTGCCAAGGTGGGGGCCGCGGGTTCGAATCCCGTCTCGCGCTCTTTTTATTTTGTGGCCGGAAGCCTTATTTTACAAGGGTTTCCGGCTTTTTTGCTTACTCTTATGAGTCCTTGCTGGGGTAGAGTAGGGTAGAGTAAACGTGTGTTTACCCGGCAAGGGCTTTTTCCATATCGGCATCATTGGTTTCCATATCGTTACGGTTGAAACAGTAATTGTGAAGGGGTGTTCGCTCGTCCTCATGCCCTATCTGTTTGCGCACCTCGTTGATATTCAGGCCACCATCCAACAAAGAGGAAATATAAGATTTCCGTACCTTATGCCTACTCTTGGCATTGATGTTGATATGATCACAGTACTTTCGGATTCTTGTATCAACCGCCCTGGGGCTGATTCTCTTTCCTCCATGTACGAATAAGAACCCATCATCAGAAAAACCGTTTTCTTCATCAGAATCCTGAATCTTCTTGATAATCTTCCGGGCTTCTTTGGTCAGATACACATACCGGTCACTTGCGCTGCTCTTTGTGTGCTCTACCACAACCCATTGTGCCGGATACCAGGTGTCATCCGGGCGCTGGCGTTCCAGGCGTTGGCCCATCCGCTGAATGTGGACGTACTTCCCGTTCTTGCTGATATCGCTGGATTTTATCGCAATCAGTTCACCCAGACGCACACCAATCTGAATGGCCAGGGGAATTGCAAGGGCGGTCGTGCAGCCTTTTTCATCAAATTCCTGCCATGCTTCCGCCTCAACCAAGGGGCGCTCCATTCCAGGCCCGTCCTATAATGGGGGTGCGATCAGCTGCTAGGCCGGTCAGTCAAGCACAAGCTACCGTTGCCTGCGGCAACTCTTGACGGACCTATCTTCATTTTTACCCAGTTATATTAGGCGGTTTTGTTTAATATTGGAGCGTATGGGGTTCGCCAAGCGTTGAAGACAGTTTGAAGACACAAGGCAGACAACGTGCGTTCCTCCCTTATGATAATTTCTGGCAACTTTATGAATATAAGAGCAACCTGCCGTTTTTGAATTTTAATTGCTCTTGAAAGCATTTTTATAATCCCGTCTTTGACAGTTAACAGAAGAAAAAATCGCCGTATCCCTTGTATTTACTGGGCTGCAGCGATTTTTTCGTTGTTACGGACTATAGTAATTTATTCCTTCCCCTTACTTTTTTTCTGGATTGTTCTCATTTTACTTTTGGTTATGAATTGGTAGTCTGTCCGGAATCCGCAGACCTCGTGAAGGGCATCCGTGATGGTCTCCCGTTTATATAGTGGGATGAATCCCTGCTCCTGTATCTCGGCGAAGTTCATCCCTTTTAGCGTGTCTAATAGTTCCTCACAGGTGTATCTCAAATCCAGTTTTTTCTCAAGATACCGGTAGATGATTAACGCAAGGAAACAGATTAGGAAATGTGCTTTGATCCGGTTCTCATCCTGTAAATAGACCGGCCTTGCAGAAAAATCTGTTTTCATGATTCGAAAGCATTCCTCGATCTGCCATCTGGCTTCACTTACCTTTAAAATATCACTGACTTCATCATCCAAAAGATCCGTGCATACTGCATAGAGTCCATCATACTGCGCCTCTTCTGCAATCTTATCCTCATCCAGATACTGCTTGATATCCGCAGCCTCCCCATCTTCTGTAACAGCCATCTTTCCAATAAAACGTGCCGGGTCATTCGGGTTCTTACGGTTCTTTTTTGCATTCCCCGTCTCAAGCATTTTTTCTGCCCGTTTTACCTGTTTGTCACGGATGGATTTCTGATACAGGGCATACTTGGGGGAATAGGTTATGATCAGGCGCTGGTGCAGTTTTTTTGTGGTATACGGCTCGTCCTTATAATAAAGTCCTTTGTCATCTTCCGGCAGTTTCGTGAGATCGACAGGCTTGTCATCGCAGACCCGCTTGAATCCCTGCGGACTTAGCGCCCACTCTTTTTCTTCCTTCTTCAGCTTTTTGATCGACTGAGTTACGATATAAGCCCGTTCTCCCATATGGTTGTATTCCCGGATCGCTTCCGAGCCCAGCCCGGCATCGCTGCAATAAATAAATTTCCGGCATCCGAACTGCTCAAGGACTTTCTTCTCCAAAGGCTTCAGGGAAGTCTGCTCATTTGCGTTCCCGGGGAAAAGGGAAAACGCAAGAGGGATCCCATCCCCGTCCATGAACAGCCCCATTTGAATGATTGGGTTTGGTCTGTGTTCTTTACTCTTCCCATATTTCTTGCTGCCGTCTTCCTGTTCGGTTTCGAAATAATAATTCGAGCAGTCATAATAAAGGACCTTATCATTCCGTTGTCCCAGGAAATGGCTGTTTTTATAGACTTCTGCCTGGATCATGTCGCATTCAGCACCAAGGACGTCCAAGGCCCGGTAAACATCATGAAGTTCATAGGAAGGGCTTTCCAAAAACTCCGAGGCAACTTTATAGGAAGAGCGCTTGCTGCATGGCTCCAGGATCCTTGCATAGATCAAGTCGGAAAGGATCGCATTGATGTCGTATTTAAACATATATTTTTGTTTCAGTTTCCGGCAGATCTTATTCATCTGCATCTGGTAATAAACGGATTGCAGGAAAAGGTAGCCGCCGCGGTAAAAGGTCTGTCGGCCATAATCCAACTGCCGGTCTGCATGGAAGGTAAGTTTGATTTGCTTTTCTTCTTGTTCCTGTTTATATTTTAAAGTTTCTAACCGCGCTTCTTCCTTGGCCCAGGCCATGACATCGTCTCGTGTCGGGCCGTGTTCTGGCAAAAGCTCTTTTAAAGTTCCCAGTTTTCTGACGATAACAGAAGTACTGACCCCTTTATCATTGACATAGCCTTTTGAAATATAAAAAGACTCAGCGTTTTTGGATTTCGAAGTTATGACTCTCATAGAAAAAGCCTCCTTTACTATATTTTACCACACGTTGCAATAAAATGCAATATATTAAAACAAAAAATTTGACACAAAAAAAGCAGGTTTTATGCGGCCTGCGAGGTATTTTTTTGTTATTCAGCTGTCAAACTCCCGCCAGCTGAGGGAGAGAACAGATGAAATTCCCAAGGACCGTCCTGTGTATATACACTGCCGTTCGGGGCAGAGAAGCTACAACGCAGTTATGGCTCTTTTGGGCCGCGGGTATCGGAACGTATATAATATTTCGGGTTCTTTCCTGGGAATCTGCCTTTACGAATACTTCAGAGATGTAACAGAGAACCGGGAGAAAATTGTAACGGAATATAATTTTAAATAGCGTGCCGTCCGGCACAGCTGCCAGTTCAGCAAAAAGTGGGATCAAATTGACAAAAAGCCATGCCATGATATAATGTAGCAGAGGTGATGAGAATGTCCAACTGGAAGGACCGGCTGAGAAGGTTTATGATTGGCCGTTATGGCATGGACCAGATGAACCGCTGCTTAATGTACGGGATTCTGATCCTTTTGATTCTGAATATATTTCTTCATTTATTTGTCCTGGAAATCCTGGCCGTTGCGGGGATCGTGTATATGTATTTCCGTATTCTTTCACGGAATATTAACCGTCGTTTTCAGGAAAACCAGGCTTTTCAGGGCATGCTGTTTAAGATGGGACAGTTTTTTAAGAGCTTTCGCTTTAAGGCGGGGGAGGCCAGAAAGTACAAAATTTTCCGCTGTCCTTCCTGCGGTCAAAAGGTACGGATTCCAAGAGGCCACGGTAAGGTGAGCATCCACTGCCCCAAATGCGGCAGTGATTTTATCCGCAGAAGCTGACATGCCGGCGGAGGAGAAAGGAGATGAATATGGGTTTTCAGCTGGAAATCGGCGTACCGGTACTGACGGTGTTTGTCCAGGGGATTTTAAGCTTTTTCTCCCCATGCGTACTGCCCTTGGTGCCTCTTTATATCGGATACCTGGCCGGAGGCGCCAGAACGACAGATGAAAACGGGAGGATCGTCTATCCCAGAAAACGGGTGATGGTCAATACTCTGTTTTTTGTGGTGGGAATCAGCTGCGCGTTTTTGATTTTAGGCTTTGGATTTTCCGCTCTGGGCCGCTTCTTCAGCCACAGCAGAACCTGGTTTGCCAGAATCAGCGGACTGATTATGATTGCCTTCGGCATTTACCAGCTGGGGGCACTGGGAAAAATCGGCGCCATCGAGAGGGAGCATCGTCTGCCCATTCAGCTGGGGAAGTTGTCTATGAATCCTGTCACCGCTCTGATTCTGGGATTTACCTTCAGCTTTGCCTGGACTCCCTGCGTGGGCCCTACGTTGGGAAGCGTGCTGCTGATGGTTTCTTCGGCGGGGCAGAAGGCCCAGGGGCTTTGGCTTATTGGCGTTTATACTCTGGGGTTTGTTATTCCATTTCTGGCGGTGGGCCTGTTTACCGGCACTGTGCTGGACTTTTTTAAAACCCACCAGAGCGTGGTGCGCTATACGGTGAAAATCGGAGGGGCGCTGATGATTCTCATGGGCGTTATGACCTTCACCGGATATATGAACGGCGTTACCAGCTATCTCTCCTCTCTGGGAGGAGGTTCCGTTTCCGGAACGGAACAGACGGCAGAAGAAACAGCCGGTGAGAAATCCGATGGAGCGGAAGTCCGGGAGTCTGCGGAGGAAAACGGGGAGCAGGAGGAGTCGGAGGAGACGGCCGTAGTACCTGCACCGGATTTTACCTGGACGGATCAGTACGGCAATTCCCATACCCTTTCCGACTATAAGGGCAAGACGGTGTTCCTTAATTTCTGGGCGACCTGGTGCGGCCCATGTCAGAGTGAAATGCCGGAGATTCAGGCTCTTTATGAAAAGTACGGCAGCAACGAAGGTGATCTGATTGTACTGGGAGTTGCCAATCCGAAAACGGAGGAGCAGCCCTACAATAATGACGGGACCGTGGAGGAAGTTACGCAGTTTCTCGAGGAGAACGGCTATACTTTCCCCACTGTAATGGATACGACGGGAGAGACTTTGATGGCATACGGCATCAGCGCCTTTCCTACTACCTTTATGATCGATACGGAGGGGAATGTGTTTGGATATGTGCCGGGAGCTTTAAGCGCGGACATGATGGAGAGCATCGTGCAGCAGACGATAACGGGCCAGAGAGTTCAGTAAAAACAAAGACGGCTGAGCCTGGCGCGCCGTAATCCGGAGAGAAAACAGAATTGACACAGGGGCCGCCGACATGATATAATATCAACGTTTGGAGCGGCCCTTTTTGGCGGCGCCATTCTGCAAAAACTTATATATGCTCATAATAGGGTTGAGCGTTTCTACCAACTACCGAAACATAGTTGCCTATAAGTTTTTCGATTTCTGAAAAGTAAGGGAAATCGTTACAGGGCATCGGCAGTTGGCTTTTTTTTATTTGAGGAGGAAGGTTTAATGAAGGAGAAGAATTTTATTGTTAAGGGAAACATTTGCTTCAGTGAAAGCCCGGAAAAGATTCGAACAGAAGAACAGGGCTTTGCGGTGTGTCTGAATGGGGTGAGTCAGGGAGTATTTTCTCAAATTCCGGAGGAGTTCCGAAATCTGCCGGTTCTGGATTTCGGCTCCAATCTTATCCTGCCCGGGTTGACTGACCTTCATATCCATGCGCCTCAGTACGGCTTCCGCTCTCTGGGAATGGATCTGGAGCTTTTGGAATGGCTGAATACCAGAACCTTTCCGGAGGAGGAAAGATATGAGAATGAGGAATACGCCAGGAAGGGCTACTCCATTTTTGCTGAGGATTTGAAGATGGGGGCCACCACCCGCGTATGTGCCTTTGGAACCATCCACAGAAAGTCCACAGAGATCCTGATGGACTGCATGGAGGAATCAGGGCTGATTTCTAAAGTAGGAAAGGTGAATATGGACCGGAACGGTTCTCCGGGCCTGACAGAAGAGAGCCCGGAGAAATCTCTGGAGGAAACCTTACTGTGGCTGGAGGAAACAAAAGACCGGTATGAAAACGTCTCTCCTATTTTGACGCCCCGGTTTGTACCATCCTGCAGCGATGAACTGTTAAAGGGATTGGGAGAACTTGGAAGAAAACGAGGCCTTCCTGTTCAGTCCCACTTGTCGGAGAATCAGGGAGAAATCCAGCTGGTCAAGGAGCTTTGCCCCTGGTCTGAGTTTTACGGGGACGTTTATGACCGTTTCGGCCTGTTCGGAGGAGAGAATCCGACTATAATGGCTCACTGTGTCTGGTCTTCAGAGGAGGAGATCCTGCGGATGAAGGAAAGGGGCGTGTATGTTGCTCACTGCGCTCAGTCCAATGCCAACCTGGCTTCGGGCATTGCCCCGGTGCGCCGGTATATGGATCTGGGGCTGAAGGTGGGACTGGGAAGTGATGTGGCCGGCGGAGTTCACACCTCCATTTTCCGGGCAATGTCGGATGCCATCATGGCTTCCAAGCTGCGCTGGAGGCTGACAGATGATTCCCTGAAGCCATTAACGGTAGAGGAGGTCTTTTACCTGGGAACCGTTGGAGGCGGGGCATTCTTTGGAAAAGTGGGAAGCCTGGAAAAGGGTTACGAATTTGATGCGGTAGTCATGGATGATTCTGCTCTGAGAAGTCCCAGAACCCTGACTCTGGAGGAACGGCTGGAACGGCTGATTTATCTGTCCGAGAGCTGTCAGGTATCGGCAAAATTCGTAGCCGGGCGCCAGATTTTTTAAGACTGGAACGGGAGAGTTAATCGGATGGAAGATATACTGCTTTACATGGCGCCTATGGAAGGCGTTACCGGATATATTTACCGGCGGGCCTATCACCGGTGTTTTTATCCCTTGGACCGGTATTTTACGCCTTTTATCGCCCCCAAACAGGCCGGGGCGGCTGTGCCGGAAAACAGGACAATTTCCATCAGCGCACGGGAACGGAGGGATATTTTGCCGGACCATAACCGGGGAATGAAGGTGGTCCCTCAGATTCTGACCAACCGGTGGGAGGACTTTCTTCAGACCTGCGGGATCTTAAAGGAGGCGGGCTACAGGGAAGTAAATCTGAATCTGGGCTGTCCTTCCGGTACGGTGACGGCCAAGAAAAAAGGAGCGGGCTTTCTGGGAGAGCCCGTGCTTTTGGAGGACTTTCTCCTGCGCGTTTCCTGCGGACTTGAAAAGATGGGAATGGAGCTTTCGGTGAAAACCCGCCTGGGGGTGGAGGAGCCGGAGGAGTTTAAACGCCTCCTTCGTATATACAACCAGGTTCCATTAAAGGAGCTGATCGTCCATCCCCGGGTATTGAAGGATTATTATGGAAATAAGCCCCGATTGGAGTGGTTCGGGGTGGCGCTTTCGGATTCCAGGGCTCCTGTCTGCTATAATGGGGATATCTTCTCAAAGGAAGACATGGAAGCTCTGATGGAACGTTTTTTTCCCGGGCGGGCTTGCGGTAGTTCGGGACGGGTTATGCTGGGCCGGGGACTGATCCGGAATCCGGGCCTGGCCGGAGAGCTGGCGGGGCAGAAACCCGCGGCCGTTGAGGATTTTCGCAGATTTCACAATCTGCTCTGGCAGGACTACCTGGAGGCGATGGGAGAGGAGCGGAATGCTCTTTTCAAGATGAAGGAAATATGGTCCTATATGCAGGAGCTTTTTAACGCTGACGGGCGCTTAATGAAGAAATTGAAAAAATCCAGGAATGGCCCGGAATATCTGGAGGCGGTGGGACAGATTTTTGAAACCGGGCTGAAAATATGAAAAAATGCAGACGATTGTTTCTCTGATCAGGAAGTTTAGAGAAATGAGCGTCTGTTTTTTTATGAGTCATATGGCACCGGTGCCGGTTTTACTTAGATTTTACAAAAACTATACCATAACTTGCTTTCAGAGTTCGCTGACTTTTTGTATACTCCAAGCTGTAACAAGCAAGAGAAATCAAAAATGATAAAAAATTTTCATATGGAGGATGAAGTATCATGAGAAAGAACAGCAAAAAATTAATTGCGTTACTTGGAACAGCAATTCTGGCTATGGGCGCTGTAGCAGGCTGCAGCAGCTCTTCCAGCGGAACTACCACCGCAGCGGCAACCGAGGCAGCTACTGAGGCAGCAAGCGAGGCCGCAGACAGCAGCGCCGCCGAGGAAGAGACCGAGGCCGCAAGCGAAGAGGCCGCAGCCGAGGATTTAAGCGGTTCCATCAGCATGGTTGGTTCCACTTCCATGGAGAACTTTGTAAATGCGCTGAGCGAGGCTTTCATGGCTAAGTATCCGGGCGTTACCGTTACACCTCAGTTCGTTGGATCCGGCGCGGGCATTGAGGCTGTTACCAACGGAACCGCCGATATCGGAAACGCTTCCAGAAACCTGACCGACGAGGAGAAGGCTAACGGAATCGTGGAGAACATCGTAGCAATCGACGGAATCGCCGTTGTAGTAGATCCCGCCAACGAGGTATCTGACCTGACCAAGCAGCAGCTGACCGACATCTACACCGGAACCGTAACCAACTGGAGCGAGGTTGGCGGAGCGGATGCCCCCATCGTTGTAGTAGGACGTGAGGCTGGTTCCGGCACCAGAAGCGCTTTCGAGGAGCTGCTGGAAATTGAAGATCAGTGCGCATACAGCAGTGAGCTGGACAGCACCGGCGCTGTAATGGGAAGAGTTGCTTCCACCCCCGGAGCCATCGGATACGTATCCCTGGATGTTCTGGATGACACCGTTAAGGCTGTAAGCCTGGATGGCGCAGCTCCCTCTGAGGAGACCATTAAGGCTGGCGAGTACTTCTTAAGCCGTCCCTTCGTAATGGCTACCAACGGTGAGATCTCTGAGCAGAATGATCTGGTTCAGGCGCTGTTCGCTTATCTGGATTCCGCAGAAGGACAGGAAATCATCACTTCCGTAGGCCTGTTCGTTCCGGAGAACTAATTGATACGACATAAAAGTTCAGACATAATATATAGAAAAAAGACGCCCGTCCCGCCCGGTCATCCGGTGCGAAGACGGGCGAAAATGAGAGAAGCTTTTAGTGATTTCTGTGATTGATAAATGCGATTGAGTAGAAAGGAGAGTCTCTGCATGAGCTCGGAAACATTTTCCATACGTTCCCATCATGGCAGCAAGTCCGGTGTTGAGAGAGCAGCCGAAATTATCTTTACCGTATGCGGCTTTTTCGCCATACTGGCTGTCGTATCCATCACCCTCTACATGGTGATCAGCGGAACACCCGCGCTGTTTAAGGTTGGTATTCTTGATATCCTTTTCGGGACCGTGTGGGAGCCCGCGGCAAAAGATCCCAGCTTCGGAATCCTGTTTGTTATTCTGACTTCCATTGTTGGTACCTTCCTGGCAGTGCTGATTGGCGTACCCATCGGCGTGATGACCGCGGTATTTCTGGCTGAGGTAGCTCCCACGAAGGTGGCAAATATTGTCCGCCCCGCCATTGAACTTCTGGCAGGTATTCCCTCCGTTATTTACGGCCTTCTGGGTATCCTGATTTTAAACCCTCTGATGTATAAGCTGGAAATGATCATCTTCAGCGGTTCCACCACTCACCAGTTTACCGGCGGCGCCAACCTGATTTCCGCGGTGCTGGTGCTGGCTCTGATGATTCTTCCCACCGTAATCAACATCAGCGAGACTTCCCTGAGAGCGGTACCCGCACACTTAAAGAGCGCGTCTCTGGCTTTGGGCGCTACGCATATCCAGACGATTTTCCATGTGATTATTCCAGCGGCAAAATCCGGAATTGTGACCGCTATCGTTCTGGGAACCGGAAGAGCCATCGGTGAGGCGATGGCGATCAGCCTGGTATCCGGAAGCTCTGTTAATTTACCGCTCCCCTTCAACTCAGTCCGTTTCCTGACAACCGCCATTGTTTCGGAGATGGGATACGCTTCCGGCCTTCACCGGGAAGTGCTGTTTACCATCGGCTTGGTGCTGTTTGCCTTTATTATGATTATCAATGTAAGCCTTACGAGAATTCTGAAGAAAGGAGTAAAGAAGGATGACCAGTAATTACGCGGTACAGGTAAATGAATTTTCTGAAGTGAAAAACAGTATTTACGGCAAGCATGTCCGCACATCAGATATCATTTTAAAGGGTCTGATTTATCTGTGCGCCGGTTTTTCCATCGCTCTTTTGATCGGAATTATGGGGTATGTGTTTGTGCGGGGCATCCCCAATGTGACCTGGCAGTTTTTGACCACGGTTACCAGCACCACCGCCAAGACCTATGGTATTCTGGGAAATATCGTTAATACCCTTTACATTATCGTCATTACCCTTTTAATCGCCACTCCTCTTGGCGTTGGGGCGGCAATTTATCTGAATGAGTACGCCAAGCCGGGACGTATCGTGCGGGCCATTGAGTTTACCACGGAAACTCTTTCCGGTATTCCTTCCATTATCTTCGGTCTGTTCGGTATGGTATTTTTCGGAACCACCCTGGGATTTGACTACTCCATCCTTACCGGCGCCTTTACTCTGACGCTGATGATTCTTCCGCTGATTACCAGAACCACGCAGGAAGCTTTAAAGACCGTTCCGGACAGCTACCGTTCCGGAGCTCTGGGAATCGGAGCAACCAAATGGTACATGATCCGCACCATTCTTCTGCCAAGCGCCATGCCCGGAATCCTTACGGGAATTATCCTGGCTATCGGACGTATCGTAGGCGAGTCCGCGGCCCTGCTGTTCACATCAGGAAGCGGCTACTACCTGCCGAGAAATGTATTCAGCAAGGTGCTGGAGCCCGGCGGAACCCTGACCATCCAGCTGTATCTGTTCATGCAGAGAGCCAACTACGACGAGGCATTCGCGGTAGCTGTGGTGCTGCTGGTAATCGTGCTGGCAATTAACGGACTGGCGAAATTCCTCTCCCACAAATTCGATGTGGAGAAGAACGCATAAGTGAAAAGGAGAATCGACGTGGAGAACAAGACCAAGATTTCGGCGCAGAATTTGAACCTGTACTACGGAGAAAATCATGCGTTAAAGAATATTAACCTGGATTTATACGAAAATAAAATCACCGCTTTCATCGGGCCTTCCGGCTGCGGAAAGTCCACCTTTCTGAAAACCCTGAACCGTATGAACGACCTGATTCTCAATGTGAAGATTGACGGAACCGTTCTGCTGGACGGAGAGGACATCTACGATCCCCAGGTAGATACCACACTGCTTCGCAAAAAGATCGGCATGGTGTTCCAGCAGCCCAATCCCTTCCCCATGAGTATTTACGACAACGTGGCATATGGTCCCAGAATTCATGGAATTAAAAATAAGGCCCAGCTGGATGAAATCGTAGAGCGCAGCTTAAAAGGCGCGGCTCTCTGGGATGAGGTTTCCGACCGGCTGAAGAAATCCGCGCTGGGACTTTCCGGAGGACAGCAGCAGCGTCTGTGCATCGCCAGAGCTCTGGCGGTAGAGCCGGAGGTGCTTCTGATGGATGAGCCTACCTCTGCCCTGGATCCTATTTCTACCTTAAAAATTGAGGAGCTGATGGGGGACCTGAAGGAGAAATATACGGTTGCCATTGTAACCCACAATATGCAGCAGGCAACCCGTATCGCGGACTATACCGCTTTCTTCCTGGTGGGCGAAGTGATCGAGTATGCTCCTACGGACGAACTGTTCACCGTACCCAAGGACAAGAGGACCGAGGATTATATCACCGGACGTTTCGGCTGATGGAATGGCGCTTTTATAAAATGAAAGGGATTGTAGCATGAGCATTCGAGTAACATACGAGCATGAGCTCCAGGAGTTAAATAAAGATTTAAAAGAGATGGCTCACATGGTAGTTGCGGCCATTGAACAGACCTTCATTGCCTTTGAGGATCAGAATTTCACTTTGGCAGAGGAGATCATTAAGGGGGACCGGACGGTCAATGATATGGAGCGGGCCATTGAATCCCGCTGCCTTTCTCTGATTCTGCGCCAGCAGCCAGTAGCGGGGGATCTGCGCCAGGTATCCACCGCTCTGAAGGTGGTGACGGATCTGGAGCGCATCGGGGATCATGCCTCTGATATCGCGGAGTTGATTCTCCGATTAAAGAGCGATCACGCTTATCACATCGTCAAGCATCTGCCGGTAATGGCGGCCTGCGCCCAGCAGATGGTTCACAATGCCATTGACGCTTTTATCGAGCGGGATATGGATGCGGCGGTGCAGATTATCAAGAAGGACGACGAGGTAGACGACCTGTTCAACCAGGTGAAAAACGAGGTAATCGAGCTTCTCAAGGCTTCTCCGGACCAGGCGGATCAGGGCATCGACCTGCTGATGATTGCCAAGTATCTGGAGCGCATCGGAGACCACGCCGTTAATGTGTGCGAGTGGACCCAGTTCTCTAAGACCGGAGCGCTGAAGAATGTGAGGATTATGTAGCCGAAAGGCTGCGGCCTCGAAAATGATAGAAGAAATGGGAAATATTCAGGAACTGATTTTGGCAGAAATGGCCGGGATTGGTTCCTTTTGTGATGGATAGATTTTCGGAAAGGCAGGGATAATAGGAAAGACGCTAAAATGTAAAAGCCATCGGAAGGAATAGTTTACGGCATAAATCTATGGAAATGGAATCTTTTTTTAACAGCCATTTTAATGACAGAGATACGATTCTGATTGTTGAAGCGTTGACCGCGGTTATTGAATTTCGCAGCAGTGAGTCAGGGGAGCATGTCAATCGAATACGCAGTATTACAGAGATCCTTCTTCGGGAAACCGTTATGGGAGCGGGACTTACCGGGGAGGAGATTACTCAAATCGCTATGGGCGCGGTCATGCATGACATTGGAAAGATTGCGATTCCGGATGCGGTCTTAAATAAGCCGGGCCGTCTGACTGCGGAGGAATACGAAATTATGAAGCAGCAATCGATATTCGGCTGCCGCATGATGGAAAAAATTCCTCAGCTGAAAGAGAGCCGGGGATTTGAATATGCCTACGATATCGTTCGTCATCATCACGAGCGCTGGGATGGCGGAGGTTACCCGGACGGCCTGAAGGGGAATCAGATCTCAGTCTGGGCCCAGGCGGTTTCTCTGGCAGATGTCTACGATGCGCTGGTGAGCAAACGGGTTTATAAAGAAGCTTACAGTTTTGATAAGGCTTTGGATATGATTTGGTCCGGGGAGTGCGGAGTGTTTAATCCGGAGCTTTTGGGCGCGTTTCTGGAGAAGGAAGGGGAGATTAGGAAAATCTATCAAAAGCGGTAGAAATGATATGTGGTTTGGTCTTAGCTTTTTTCAACAAAAAGAAATTGACAATTTTTGAGTGAAAACATATAATAAGAAACGAATAAATATTATTGGCAAACTTATAGAAATATAAGGACGCAAAGTTGAGAGCCTTCCTGCAGCTGTGGCTGCAAAAGGTCGTCTGGCTGCAATCAGGATTGATTGCGGCTTTTTTGCTTTTTTGGGGATATTTACCTGGGATTTTATCCCTTTGCTTCATTGAAAATGTGAGGTCGGTATGATAGAATAATTCCAAAGCAACCCGCAAAAAAACGTGGTTTTATATCGGGTAGAGCGGACTGACGAACAGGCAGGGGACAGGTATGAAAAGAGGACGAACGAAGCATTTGGATTTTATTTGTGGCGATATCCTGGCGCTGGAGCTGGCTTATCTGACAGCCTCTTTTTTGAGCTGGCTCTTTTGGCCAAGGCCGGAAATTCCCTGGAACCTTCAGCAGGGGATTCTCATGATTTTTATTATGTTTACAGTGATTTTCTTTACCGAAGGCTACAAAGATATCCTGGTTCGGGGATATTTAAAGGAAATGTTAGCAGTAACTCAACAGATGGCGTTATTCCTGGCGATTGAGGCAGTGTATATCTTGGCTTTCTGGGCAGAGGGAATTTATTCTTGGAGCTTGCTATGCGCAACGCTGCTTATGGGAATACTTTTTATATACGTAGAGCGTATTCTGTTGAAAAGATGGCTGAAGCGAAAATTTGCCCAGGTAAAATATGCCAGAACAGTGATGATTATTGCTACCGCCAGCCAAGCGGAGCGTCTGATTGCTCATATTCAGTCCAGAGAGATTACTATTTTTCGTATTTCGGGGTTGGCGATTGTGGACCAAGACATGAAAGGCGAGACGATTCGGGGGATTCCAGTGACGTCTGATCAGCAGGAGATTACAAAATATGTGGGATCTCATGTGATTGATGAGGTGTTGATCAGCATTCCGGGAGATCCGGCCTACGAGGCGGCGCTTGCCAGGGAGTTTCTTGCGGTGGGACTGGTGGTACATATTTATATGGAACAGCATTTTGAAGAGCTTCCAAACCGGAAACAGGAGCAAATCAGCGGGATGAATGTTCTGACCTGCTTTAACCGGGAGATTCCACTATGGATGCTCTTCTGTAAGCGGGTCATAGATTGTTCGGGCGGAGCAGTCGGGTCCATTTTGACAGTGCTGATCGGCTTGCTTATCGGCCCAATCATCTATTTGAAATCTCCTGGCCCTATTATTTTTAGCCAGGTTCGGGTGGGAAGAAACGGGAGGAAATTTCGCCTTTATAAATTCCGCTCTATGTATCCGGATGCGGAGAAGCAGCAGGAGAGCTTGATGGCCCAGAATAAGATGAAAGGGAATATGTTTAAGATTGACGATGACCCCAGGATTATTCCCGGAATTGGACATTTTATCCGTCGGACCAGTCTGGATGAATTTCCGCAGTTTTTTAATGTGCTGAAAGGCGATATGAGCCTGGTAGGAACCAGGCCGCCCACGGAGGCGGAGTATGAACGCTACAGCTTTTATCAGAATAAGAGATTGGCTATGAAACCTGGAATTACCGGAATGTGGCAAATTAGCGGAAGAAGCAAGATTACGGATTTTGATGAGGTGGTGAAATTAGACAGTCAGTATATTGATAGCTGGACGATTGAGAAGGATGTAAAAATTATTCTGAAAACTATTTTAGTAGTAGTAAAGCGAAATGGAAGCTATTAAAAACATATTGTATGGCAATGCGCAGAGAAAGAGAGGAAACACTGGTGGGCAAGAAAGACTTGTTTCATAGTACATTATTTGGAGGATACAATAAAGCAGAGGTAGACGCCCATATAGAGGAGTTGGAACGAAGGATTCAGGAATACGAGAAAACCAGGCCGGTTCTTAAGGAATTGAAAACATTGGAAGATGCTATGAACAAAATTGAGGAATTACGCTCTGAAAACGAACATTTAACAAGAGAAATCCGAATTTATGAGGCAGAGAAAGAAGCAGTTTCTAAGGTTCTTCTGGATGCGAAGGTGAATGCGGATGTGATTGTGGCGAAGGCTAACAATCAGGCAAAAGAAATTATGACAAAGGCGGAAGCGGATAGTTCCAAGCGATATCAAGATATGGAAGTTGAGCTGCAGAAAGAATTTCAAAGAAGAATCGCGGAGTTTGTTTCAGCTAAATGTAATCTGAATCACTGTCAGGAATGCCTGGACCAAGCGTATGATCAGATGGGTATGTTGTTGGACTTTTTGATGCATATGGAGACCGCGATCCCTACATATCTGGAAGAAATACAGAAAAAGGAGCAGGAAGATGAATACTCCGCTGAGAACGCTGCTTTATGAATTGAAGAATGAATATAAGGAACAGCCGGCCTTTTTGTTCGTAGAGGAAGGGAGGGTCAAGGCAGTCTCTTATGAAAAATTTTTACAGGATATCCTCTCGCAGAGCAGTCATTATCAGCAGCTTTCCCAAAAAAGGATTGGGCTGTGGGGATACAATTCCTATCAGTGGCTTACGGCAGCGGTAGGAATTCTTCTTGCAGGCTGTCATGGAATTTTTTTTGACGGGAACCTCGAGAACCAGGACTTAATCTATTTGGCTGAGTACAGCGATACCGAGTGGATGGCGGTAGAACCGGAACTAATGGAGGAAGAATCGTCCATTGGCGGGCATTTTCCAATGGAGCCCTACACAAGACGGCAGACAGAGGGAACCGCGGAAATTCGACCGGAAACAGATTTTATGTGTTTTACTTCCGGCACATCCAGCAGTTCAAAAGGGGTTGTGATTTCCACCAATGCCCTTAGCATCTGTGTCCGGGAAGCAGAAGGGGTAATACCTGGAAAACGAGGTGAGCGATATTTTCTGCCGCTGCCTCTCCACCATATTTACGGATTTACGGAGGTGTTCCACGTTTTAAAGCGGGGCGGGACTTTGTGCCTTGGACGCGGAGGTCAGTACCTGACAGAGGACATTGGGCTTATGGACCCCCACATAGCGTTCTTTGTGCCCACCATGCTCCAGTTCTTATTAAAGAAAAAAACACTGCCGCAGCATCTGCATTCAGTATTAACCGGAGGAAGCTATTTGCGTCCGGAGCTGGAGCAGGAGGCTCTGTCCCAAGGCCTTGAACTGTATAATCTTTATGGTTTATCGGAAACTCTGGGAATGATTTGTTCCAGTAAAAAAGAAAAGGGGAGTCAATGGCTGGGACCCTTTGGAAAAATTCGTTTTTTCGCGGATTCTGACGGTGAGATTCTTGTTCGGCTGCCGTTCCATATGGACGGATATTACAAGAAGGAAGAAGAAACGAAGCAGGTTCTGGACAGCGAAAGCCACGTATTTCGTACTGGAGACGGAGGAGAGGTGGATGGAGACGGGTGGATACGCATTAAGGGCAGGATACGTGACACAATCGTACTGGAAAACGGGGAAAAAATCCACGGGGAAGATACGGACCGTTTGATTTGTGAATTGGACGGCGTAGAAGAAGGAGCTGTAATATCCCTGAACGGAGGATTGGGAGCAGTAATTGTGCCAAGGGCCGGTTGGAGTGAGGAACAAATCAGAAGAGGTGTGGAACGTTTCAACCAGAAGAGAACGGTATTTCTTCGCATCAGGCATATTTGGCTGAGGAAAGAAAAGCTGCCGAGAACATCTACAGGGAAACTGAAACGGTTTTGCCTGGAACAAGAGTATGGAAAGGGAGAAATCAATGGAACATCTGTGTGAAATTATAAAAATAGCGGAAAAAGTTTCGGAGCAGGATGGAAGTGATTGGAACGAGGACACTTCGATTATGATGGATTTGGAACTGTCCTCGATGGAATTCTTTTCTTTCATAGCGGAAATAGAAGGAGTTTTTGGAATCCGGTTAAAACCAAGAGAGGTAAATCGGCTGGAAACCTTGGGGGATATCAGCAGAGTGGTCAGTGAAAAGACAATGAAGTAGGAGGTCCTATGACAGAGCGGAAGTTTAGAACCTGCGTAATTGGCGGTTATCAAAAAGATGATGTGTTGGATTATGTGGAAGAGCTGGAACAGGAATTGAAGGAACTGAGAGAACGGCAGGGAAGGGAGGAACCGTCAGAGGATCTGAACTCCCTGAAGGAAGAAAACCAACGCCTGAGGGATGAACTGGAAAAAGTGAAAGAAGAACAGCTTCAAAAGAGCAAAGAAGACGACGGCAAAACCATGTCTTTGGAACCAAAACAGAAAGAGGTTCAGAACTCTTATGAAGGTTCTTATGAAGCGGCGGAGCAGGCGATTTTAGAGGCGAAGGCCGTGCTGAAGGAGGCAAGAGAGCAGGCAAAGGTAATTCGAAAACAGGCGGAGGAAGAAGCGAAGAAACGGCAGAGTCAGATTATGGAAGCCTTTTACCGGGAATTGGAGACAAAGGGGGTTTCTGTATTGACAACCCGATATAAGTTGCGGGAACAGATCGAAGGATTAAAAGAAGCGAGAGAAGGGCTGGCGCAAATTCGGAATCATTTGGAAAAGGCGGCTACACAAATTCCATCGGAAACAGAAGATTCTTATCTGGAGTGTGGGAGGAAAGAATGAAACGAAAATATATAGTTGGAATTGGGATTGGAATTGTGATGGCCGGTCTGGTGGGCTGCGGAGGACCAAGCCAGGAGGAATATGATCAACTGGCAGCAGAGTATGAATCATTGTCACAGCTGACATCACAGCTTAGGACAGATTTTGATGAATTGACGGAACAGTATGATAAGCTTCAGGAAGAAAAGACAACTCTGGAGCAGGAATATCAGGCTTTTCAGGAATTTGTATATCCCTATTATGAATATATACAGAGCCTGCAGTCACAACAGAGTGCCCAAAGCCAGGAGGAACAGCTCTATCAGATTGCCCAGACCTATGAAACGGGAATTACATATGAAGACCTGACGCAGCGTCCGGAGGAATATGTGGGGCAGAAATTTCGCTTTTCAGGGACGATTATGGGTGGAAATGTGGCCGACGGCAATTTAAACTTGCTTGTGGCGATAGACGGTGACGAGGAGCAGCTGCTTTTGATGGCAGGTTCGGCAGATTGGTCGGGTGGAATTTCCGAAGGCATGACAGTAACGGTATATGGAACCAGCGGAGGCCTCATGGAGTATACGGATGAGGATGGAGAGGAACTTCAAATTCCGGGAGCCAGTTTGGATTATATTGTACAGGGGTGATGAAGATGGAACCGATCATTGATCTGTACCGCAATGATAACCAGGCAGTGATCGATGCATTCGATCAAATCGTGGTCAATATTTTCATGCATAAAGAAAAGAAACAGCATAAATCCTTTGTGATTTGCGGCTGCAATCCAGGTGCCGGAACCACTTCTACAGCAGTGGAGCTGGCGATCTCTTTGTCAGTAGCAGGCTGGAAGACTGTGTTGGTTGATGCGGATTTGAGAAAAGAAAGTCAGTATAAACGTTTGAACCAGAAGGTTCAGGCGGGACTTTCCGATTACATTGTCGGAAAAACTTCGGAACAGTCTGTCTGTAATCCGACCAACTGGCCCGGATTGGATTATATTGCCTGTGGGAGAAACAGGGAGGAGACTTCCGTGAAGCTTTTGTGTTCAGTACGAATGGGCGAATTGATGAAAGAGCTGGAGCGGGATTATGATTTTATTTTGTTTGATGTTCCATCTCTGAACTCTGCGGTAGATGCGAAAATTCTGGCTGCAAAAGCGGACTGCACCTTTTTGGTTGTTGAGTCGGAAGTTACGACCTTTAAAAATCTTTCTCATGCAAAACAGCAGCTGGAGGAAGTAGGGGCGAATGTGGCGGGAGTGATTGCCAACAAACTTTCTATGGAGGAATACCGCAAAGTAGTGAAAGACTACGACTATTTTCATGCAAAAGCATTTTTAAGCCGTCAGCGTTCATCGGCCGCAGATTTAAAGGAACGGAAAAAGCGGAAAAAGGAACGGACGCTGGGATGGGCAAAACGTCTGTTTGGCTGTCTGGCTTTAACTGCGCTTTTAAGCACTGTATGTTCCGGACATACGTATGCCGCCCCTGGCAGCGGAGATTCTTCAGAACAGATTGTAGGAAATTATGGGCAAAACGCTTCAACCGGGATGCTTCCAGCGCTTATGGTAAGTGGGTACAGCATTACGGAAGGGGTGATTTCTGCTGGAGAAGAGTTTACCCTGGATATCCAGATGCGCAATGAAAACCGCTACATAGGCGCCTATCAGGTATATATGACGCTTTATTCTCAAACAGACGGTATTTATCTGCAGCCCGGGGAAACAAACCAACGGTATGTAGAATACATACCTCCGGGAGGGACTGCCAGTTTCCAGATCCGAATGGCGGTGTCGGAACAGATTAACAGTGATAAGGCACTTTTGGAAATCCGTTTTGACTATGTGAACGAAACTGGTAATGCAGGTACAAATACAACCTCCATTTCACCAGCGGTAAGGGCGAATGCCAAGCTGGAAATACTGTCTGTAACAGCTGCAGATTATGTGAACGTAGGGGCAAGAGCACTGCTGAATATTCAGTATGCAAATTCGGGACAGGCGCAGGTAAAAAATGTCCAGTTAAAAATAGAAGGAAATATAGAAGAAAATCAGAAAACAGCTGACCTGGAAGTACCTGAAGTCGGCCAGCAGGAGTATCTGGACTGTTATGTGATTTTTACGGAATCGGGAAATCAGCAGCTGACGGTTACCTTGACTTACGAAGATAACGAGGGAGGATATTATGAGGTTGAGCCGGAACATTTGACGGTTCTTGTGGCACCAGGGGAGGGCGATAGAGCCGGTAGAACGCCACCTCTCGAGGAGCCAGAGACAGATGTGCAGGTACAGGTTTCAGAAGAACGAAAAGTTTCTGCTGACGGGAAAATTGCGGTAGCAGTAGGAAGCGTGATTGTTTTGTTGGCAGCGATATTCTGGATAAAAAACAGAAAAGGAATTTGCCTGATTAGTCTTAAGCCGAATCGGGACAGAAGAAAGGAAAGTACAGATGGGACTTCAAAGGATCGTTGAGATTGATGTGGAACGCTGTCTGAAAGGATTGGTCCGAGGAAGGCGTTTTTTGCTGCTCTGCCTGATTTTGGGATTACTGGGAGGCGGAATCTGCGTCTGCTTTTTTGTGGATGACCGGGACCGTTACGAGGCGGAAGCTTCTGTCTACAGCATTGCGTACGGTTCTTATACGGATTCCGAACGAGGGGTGACGGCGATTCGGACTTACTCGGATATTATCAAAAGCTATAAGGTAGCAGAACGGGCTGCGCTGCTTCTGGGAAACGACTCACTGACGAAAGAAGATATCTATGATATGATCCGGACAGATGAAAGAGTGATTGAAGGGACAACTTATGTGTATGAAAATCTTTCATCTGTCATTCGGATTTGGGCGGAATTTGAAGATCGTCAGATAGCGGTACAAGTGGCGAACGCTGTGGCGGATGCGTTTGTTCTGGAAGTGAACAGCATCTCGGAAGTAAATTCTACACAGGTTTTGGATTATGCTTATGATGCCCAAAGATGCTACCATGCGATTTTGTATCAGACTTTAGTGATGGCAGCCTGGATATTGGGAGCACTTTTGGTGGGGTGCTGTGTCATCTGGTACCGGATTATTTTTTCAAAAGCGATTGTTTCTGCGGCAGATGCCAGCCTGTACGGGCAACTGGAAGTGATCGGGACTATTCCACGGTTTTAGCATGAAGGGTGATGGAAACGACCTCCGGTCGATTATAAAAACGAGGGAGCCTTGCATCTCCCAGCCCTCTGCTGGAGATCATAACACAGCCGTTTTTTTGAAAGATTCCGGAGTCATATGTGGGGAAAAGTGAGCCTTCATTGGAAAAAACGCCCCCAAGGAGAGGAAGGCGTACAATACCTCCGTGAACATGGCCGGCCAAGAGCAGATCATATCCATATTGGGACAGTCCGGGGAAATAATCGCTTCCATGATAAAGAAGGACGTTAAAGTAATCTGGATTAGCAGGCTTTAAGTAATTGCTGAAATAACGGGAATGCCAGCCAAGGCCTGTGAATTGAATGGTACTGCCTCCACGAGAAATGGTGGCTTCTTGGTCATCCAGGTTGATTACGCCATATTCCAGAAATAATTGCTCCATCTCGCGGCGCATCGGCAGGGCCTCAGCCAGCAGATCATGATTGCCGCTGATATAATAAATGGGAGCTGTTTGGCAAATCCCTTCCAGAAGATCCTTCAGAGGCGATATATCCCGGTGATTTTCGTCCACCACATCTCCGGTAAAGACGATCAGATCCGGCTGGCAATTGTTGATCGCCTGAATGAGAGTGGATTCTGCTTTTCCAAATTTTTTCAGATGAAAGTCAGACAGCTGGACAATGCAGAAGCCGTCAAAGGAAGCAGGGATTTTCGTGCTGGAATAATCGTAATATGTAGTCTGAAGCCGGGAATCCAGACCGAGAATGATAAAAAGAGCCACAGCTATAGCTAATATTTTAAGAAATCGTTTCATAATACCCAATTTTATCAGAGTTTTTTAGGAAACGCAACTGATGCAACATGAAAAACTCGGAGGCGAATATGGAAGAAAAAATCAGCGTAATTGTTCCGGTATATAAAGTAGAAAAATATTTAGAGCGCTGCATTGATTCGATTCTGGCACAGTCTTATGGTAATCTGGAAATTATACTGGTAGATGATGGTTCTCCTGATTGCTGTCCGGAAATCTGCGACCAGTATCAGCAGAAGGATAAGCGGATTCAGGTGATTCATCGTGAAAACGGAGGATTGGCGGCTGCCAGAAATTCAGCAATCGAGAGAGCAACGGGAGAATATTTGGTATTTGTGGATTCGGACGATCAGGTAGATAGGGATTATATAAAGAATTTGTACCAGATTATAATACGATATCAAGCTGATTTGGGCATCTGCGGCTATGAGGACCAATACGAAGGAAAGGAACTTCCATTCTCGACGGATATAAAAATGGAGGAGACGGTTTGTTTTGACAGGCTGGAGGGGCTGAAGGCCCTTCTTTATCAGGTCCCTTTTGACAATTCTATGTGGGCTAAAATTTATCGGAAACCCCTGTTTGATGGTCTGCGCATGCCCCAAGGACGTCTATATGAGGATTTTGCGATTATGTACCGCCTGTTTTACAGAGCGGACAGAGTCGTATATAACCCATATAGGGGGTATGGGTATCTGCACCGCAAGGATGGAATTATGGAGGAGCAGTTTTCGCTTCGAAAGATGGATCTGATTGATTTTGCGGAAGAGATGAAAGAGAAACTGATTCCGTGCTGTCCGCAGCTTGAGTCTGCCATCTGGTCCAGGTACTTCCGGGCAAATTGCCACATATATCTTCAGATACCGGATGGAAATGGATTTGCCCAACAGAGGAGACGGATTGAAAAAAATTTAAAAGAAAGCCGCAAGTGGGTGCTGAAAGATTCCGATTCCCGTTTTGGAACCAAGGGAGCGGCGTTTTGTACCTACTTAGGTTTTCCTCTTTTTCGAAAACTGAAGAAATGGAAGGGGCTCGGAAAACGGTGATTGAGGAAAAAATCATAGTTGCCCATGTGGCCGGAGGGATGACGACGGGCGGCGTAGAGCAGGTGGTTTATGATTATGCCGCCCATCTGCGTGAAGGCAGATACCGTTGGATTTATATCAGCTACAATGAGCCGGATTCCCAGGTGAGGGAAAAGTTTGAATCCCTGGGCTTTCAGGTATACCAGGTACCCAGGAAAAAGGAACATTTTTTAAAAAGTTGCCTGGAGGTTTACAGAATTTTCAAGGAACAAAAGGTCCGGATCGTCCATTCTCATATGACGGTTATGTGCTTCATTACGAATATACTGGCATGGGCCGCAGGTATTAAAATGCGCATTTCCCATTCTCATCTTGTGCTATATCCATCGGGAATTAAGCGGCCACTGTACGGTATATTTAAATGGCTGGACCGGGTGACAGCCACCCATTGGGTGGCCTGCAGCCAGGCAGCGGGAGAATATCTATTTGGCAAAAACGCGGTGAAGAATCACAGGGTGTGGGTGATGGGCAATGGTCTGGACTACAGCCGGTGGAAATATAGCCCGGTGCTGAGAAAGCAGATGAGAACTGCCTATGGATTGGAGGACATGACCGTTTTGGGACATGTGGGGCGCTTTACCGAACAGAAAAACCATGCCTTTCTGCTGGAAGTCTTTCGGAAGTATAACGACCGGATACCCAGAAGCAGACTGGTAATGGCAGGCGACGGCCCCCTTATGGACCAAATCAAAGAAAAGGCCCTGAGCATGGGGATTTTGGATGCGGTTTTGTTTGTGGGCTCAGTTCCGGATCCATCTCCCTGGTACATGGCAATGGACCTTTTTGTATTCCCTTCTGTTTATGAAGGCCTGGGGATTGCTGCCCTGGAGGCTCAGGCGACGGGACTTCCGGTGTTGGCATCTGAGGAGGTACCGAAGGAGGCGGCACTTACGGAGGAGATGCGTTTTTTAGCGCTGGAAGAAGGGGCGCAGAGGTGGGCAGATATGCTTATGAAGATGAAGGCTGGGCATAGAGAAACTGATTTGGGAAAAATTTTAAAGGAACGCAATCTGGATATTGGAACTCTGGCAGAAAAGCTGGACCGGTTTTATCAAAATGGTTTGGAGAGTGCTGACATATGATCATATATCTGGTGATGCTCGGAATATCTTTGTTCTTTTCCGTATATGCGTCTAATGCGAAACCCTATCCGGCGTTGAAATCTACATACCGAACGTTTGCGGTATTATCAGCGGCACCGTTCCTTCTGGTTACGGTCCTGCGATACCGAGTGGGAACGGACTGGACTTTTGTGTATGAACCCTATTTTTTTTATGTCCGCAATGGAATCGAGCAATTTAATGAGTGGGGATTTAATTTGCTTTACCGGCTGTTTGGTCTTTTTACTAGCGATTCTTGGTGGGTAATTGCCTTTGTAGGGTTTATGACGGTTCTTTTGATCTTTCTGGCAATTTATCGGCAGTCCTGCCTGATTCCTTTCAGTATACTGCTGTTTTTTATCACGAATCGGTATTTTACAGCTTTGAATCAGATTCGCCAAATGCTTTCTATGGCAATTTTCGTCTATGGACTTCGTTATCTGTATGAGAGGAGATGGAAGTCTTATTTTCTTTGGTGTCTGTGCGCAGTATCGATCCATACTTCAGCCCTGATGTATCTGCCGTTGTATTTTCTGTACGGGAGAAGATTTACATGGAAAAGCTGCCTGGGGCTTATGTGTTTGTCTATTGCAGGAGCGCCTGTTTTAGGAGTCTTGATTCAGGCGCTTCTGTCGGTCAGCAGGTATGGCTGGTATTTAAATAGCGCTTTTCAGCAGAATGATTTTTATCTGATGGGCTTTTTGGCAACGGTTTTTGTGACCATGGTTCATATTTATCATCTTTACCGCTATCCGGAGCCGGACATAACCCTGGAATTCTGGAGTGTTACTATGGTGGCTGCTACGGCATTGATGTTTATGTCTTGGATGCTGCCCCAAGTCTTAAGAGCGGCGGAAGGATTGAGCGTTGTTCAGATTTTTAGTCTGCCCGCTCTTTTGAAAAAAGAGAAGGATGGAAGAATGCGGCTTTTGATCTGCTTTTTTATCGTTGCGGGGTATTCTTCTAAACTTTTTTATGATGTGTATGTCAATCAGTGGTATGATGCTGTACCCTATAGGACGGTTTTTCAGAGGTGATCTAAATGAATCAAAAGGCCCTTCAGTTTATCCGAAATGTATGCTACGCCATGGGGGCAAATGTGAGCAGGATTCTGACAACCTTCTGTCTTATGCTGTTGCTGCCCAGATTACTGTCGGTTGAGGATTACAGCTACTGGCAGCTTTACGGCTTTTATGGAATTTATCTGTCACATTCTTCGATCGGCTGGTGTGAGGGAACTTACCTGAAATATGGAGGTAGGGCTTACGAATGTCTGGATCAACGGGTAATGGCCTCTCAATTCTGGGGCCTGGCGCTGTATGAAGCCCTCTTTATGGGGGCAGTTTTCCTTCTGTTTACGCCTATGATGACAGAGGCTCTAAAGATTGAGGCGTTGGTGCTTTCGCTGATTTTTACCTGGTTTTATATTCTGCGTTACCAGGTGCAGACGATTCTTCAGGCGGTAGGACACATTCGGGGATATGCCGGTCTGTATACCGGAGAGCGGATTCTGAATTTTATACTGGTACTCTTGTGTCTGGCCATGGGAAAGCACAGTTTCGGTATGATTGCGTCAATGGAAATTCTGAGTAATGGATTGGTGCTGTTTTATGGATTGTGGCAGTGCCGGGATCTTCTGTTTCAAAGGCTCCTCCCGTTGAAAATAGCCTTTGAGGAGACAAAAGAATTAATTGGGATGGGGTATAAGTTGACTCTAGCAGGACTGGCCAGCCAGCTGATTATCGGAATTGTCCGCTTTGCAATTGAACAGAGATGGGGAACAATCGTTTTTGGGAAAATCTCGCTGTCCCTGAGTATGGCGAATATGTTGATTACCTGTATTGGGGCAGTGAGCATTGTACTATTTCCGCTCTTGAGAAATGTGGATCAGGAGACGATGGAAACTGCATATAAACCGGTCAGGCGGGGCCTGACAATGCTGATGTTCGGATTCCTGCTGTTTTATCAGCCGGTACGGGTTCTGTTGGGAGTATGGCTTCCCCAGTATGCGGACAGTATCCGGTACCTGGCTATTTTATTCCCGCTGTGTATCTATGAAACCAGAAATACAGCTATTGTATGGACGTATTTGAAAGCCCTCCGGAAAGAAGGAGATATTATGAAAGCCAATGTGGTAATGGTAGCGGTAAGCGCTGCTATGACGCTTTTTACGGTGGGAATCTGCGGAAATCTGGAGATGGCGGTTATTTCGATTGTGGCGCTGTATGCGATTCGGGCGGTCTATACGGAGGAGATGCTTTTAGGTAAGATGTCTGTTCGGGTAGGATGGGATTATGTAAAAGAAGGAATTCTGACGGCAGTATTTATTGCCTCCAGCTGGCTGCTGCCAGGGGGAGCCGCTTTCATTGCCTATTTTGGCGTTTATGTGAGTTATCTGTGGATTGAAAGAGAAAAACTGAAAAGTTCGGCTGACGTCTGGAAACAGTGGATGCTCAGGGATGGGAGACAGAAATGAGCCGTAATGTGAAATTAAGTCTGACAATGTTTGATTTGCTTAAGGGAACAGCTATGATTGCGGTAATCCTGCTGCACAGTATTGACTGGGATATACAAGAGCAGATTGGGTGGAAGATGTTATATTCCGTATTAATGCCTGCTTTTTTTGTGACTAGCGGATATTGGATGAAGCCCAGAAAAATAACGGCAGGGATTAAAGGGGCGGCAAAACAGATTTTAAGACCCTATCTTTTGACGCTTCTGGCGATTGAGGTGATTGGGCTGGTTCATCGCCTCGCAACGGGAAATTTTCAAAACTGGCTGGATGTATTTTTCCTCCCCGGCTTGTTGGGAATGTCCGGGCCGGGGACACGTTTTGGGCCGCTTTGGTTTTTGCTGGCGCTGTTTTGGGCCTGGGTGTTTTTTTATCTGACTGCTTCCGTGGAGAACGAAAGGCTGCAGATAGGATTGGCAGTGTTGTCCGGGATAGCCGGAGGAGCTTGGATTTCATTCAACCCGCCTTTTCAACTGGCTCAAGGTTTAATTGGCTTTTTCTATCTATACTGCGGATACTATTTAAAAAAGAAAAAGCTGCTCCAGAATGAGCTTGAACTAAAGATAGCTCTTCCGGCCGTTTTGTATTGGCTGCTTATGGTATATTTCGGCTCCATGGATATGGGAATGTATCGGATACGGTATGGTTTTCTCAGCATCGTGGGCAGCTTATTTGGCGCAGTGCTCCTGATTCGATTTTTTCTCAGGATAGATTTTATGAAAAATCCGGTGGCGGATGGGTTGAGGACGGTGGGAAGATATACGATGTGGATTCTTTGCGTTCATGGCCTGGAAGGGGCGGTGGTTCCCTGGAACATTCTGTTCCGCTATGTTGAGAAGGACACATGGGCCGGATGCTTTTTGTGGTTTGTGCTTCGGCTGACAGTGGTTGCGGTTGGCTGCGCGGTTCTGGAACAATGGAACAGAATCCGGCTGCGCAGAATGATAGCGGAAAGGTAAGGCGGAAGATGAAAGGATTATTGTGGATATGCTTGGCAGTTTCGATCATTCTGACCAGTTGTGGAAGAATACAGACGGCACAGAAGGAAGAAGCGGCCTTGGTAGAATCGGACGAGAACTATCTGGTTACCAAACATGAATGGAGTGGGATGTATTTTTATGATATTGTTTCGAGAAAGTGGGAAGGAAGACGTCCTCTGGTATTTTTCCTCCATGGGCTTGGAGGCAAGAAGGAGGATGTAATCGCTTATGCCAGAGATCTGGCTGATCAAGGATATGTTGTGGTGGCGCCAGACTGTGTGGGACATGGGGAAAGTAAAACGACAGAGACACTGAATTTTTTTGATGTTATACAGCGGACTGCTGCGGGCTGCGGCAGTATTTTAGAATATTATCAGAACAGCGATTATGGAGATCCGTCCCGATTTTCGCTGGCGGGAATATCTATGGGAGGTATGACGGCTCTGTATTTTGGAGCTTACAGCCAGCTGCAGCCGACTGCCATTATATCTATATGTGCGACTGCGGACTGGGAGAGTCTTTTGGGTACAAAGGAAATTTACACAAAATTTCGGTCAGGAGAGGGAATCGCTATAACAGATGAGGGAGAACGAAATCAGATGGTCATTTCCATGGTGCAGAATTCTCCGGATCATAATTTGGAATACCTGCTGCAGGTCCCCATTTTGATGATTAATGGCAGAGAAGATGAAACTGTTCCGGTTTCCGGAATTGAGGCTTTCGAGGTAAAGGCCGGACTTTATTCGAACCATCTGGAGTGCATCATCCAGGATGGAAGAGGACATGAGGTAGGGGATACCGATCTGAATAATATAATCCGTTTCCTAGGAGAGTATATGCCGGTTTCAGCCGCACAGGATGCAAGTCTTGAAGAGGCTGGGGAAACTGGGACAAAGGAGGTTCCGGATGAGCCGGACGAGTAAAAAGAAGAAGCTGCTGTATATTGTGGAGAGTATGGGCGGCGGTGTATTCACTTATATTGTGTCAATGGCAAATGAATTAGTCCGGACTTATGACCTCTACGTTGCGTATGGACTTCGGCCGGAAACACCGGCGAATTACGAGTCCTATTTTCACCCGGCCGTTCATCTGATTCGGGTAAAAAGTTTTAAACGGCAGATAGACCCTGTTCAGGATGTGAAGGCCTTTTGGGAAATACGCAGAATTGGAAAGATAGTAGAACCAGATGTGATTCACCTCCATTCTTCTAAGGCCGGAGCATTGGGGCGTCTGGCATTTAATGGAAAAAGGGTTCCTTTATTTTATACACCACATGGCTACAGCTTTTTGATGAATAACTGCAGCAGAATCAAACGCCTGTTTTACCGGGAAATTGAAGCGCTGTGTGCCAGACGCAGATGTGTTACTCTGTCTTGCAGTGCCGGAGAACATCAAGAGTCTGTAAAATTAACAAAATGGGGGGAGCAGGTAGACAGCGGCATTGATCCGGAGAATCTGAAGCAGATCCTGTCCTCCGAAAAGAATATTCCCCATCCGTTTACCGTTTTTACCCTGGGACGCATTGATGAACAGAAAAATCCGGATCTGTTTAATAAAATTGCGAAGTCCATGCCGGATGTACAGTTTCTCTGGATTGGAGACGGACACTTGAGGGAACATCTGAACGCACCGAATATTCAGGTGACCGGTTGGATGGAGCACAGAGAGGCATTGCGGCGCGGTTTTCACGCGGACGTATTTATCCTTACATCTTTGTGGGAAGGACTACCCATCGCTCTCCTTGAGGCGATGTATATGAAAAAGTTGTGTATTGTTAGTAACAGCATAGGCAACCGGGATGTGATTCATCATGGGGAAAATGGTTTTGTGTGTAATAGTGTAAACGATTATGTGATTGCAATTAACCTGGCAAGGAATGGGGAAGGAGCCGAACAGACTGAAAGAGCGTATAGTGAGATTCTGAACCACTACAATATCAAATCAATGGCAGAACAGTATGCAAGTTTATATGAAACCTATTGGAATAAAATTCATAGGATTTACAGCAGCCCATTTTAAGGGCTGCTTAAAACGGAATATAAACCGTAAACACACTCCCATGCCCCTCCGTGCTTTCCGCCTGGACCCATCCGCCATGGACCTGGGCGATCCAGCGGACCATGGAAAGGCCCAGACCGGTGCCCTCGCTGCTTCTGGAGGAGTCGGCCCGGTAAAAACGATCCCAGATTTTCGGCAGTTTCTCCTTCGGAATGCCGATGCCGGTGTCGGATACCTGGATTACGGCGGCAGGGATGGCCCCATGCTGCTCTTGGTCCGCCTTTTGCTCCTGAGACATGCCGCCCTCCCGGCTTTCTCTGTTCGATACCTCTGTCATTTTCAGGGACACCTGAATCCGTCCTCCTGGCCGGTTGTAGCGGATGGCGTTGGTTAAAAGGTTGGTGATGAGCCGGCTCATCAGCGTTTCATCGCAGGAGAGGGAGACATCGGACTGAATCTCTGTTTCCACCGTAAGTTTTGCGCTTTCCGCAGCCGGCTCCAAATCCATAACGGTCATGGAAATCAGCCGGCTCAAGTCCACCTGGGTGAGATTGGGCTGAAAGGTGCCGTTTTCACCCCGACTTAAGAGAAGAAGCTGTGAGACCATATCGGTCATCCTTCTGGTGTGGCGAAGAATGGAGCCCAGGGCTTCTTCTCTTTGGGCGCAGTCCGACTCCGGGGACAGGGCGTATTCACATTGTGACCGGATGACGGACAAAGGCGTCCTCAGCTCGTGGGATACGTCCGAAGTAAAGCGTCTCTCCCGGTCAAAGGATTCCTGAAGTCTGGAGAGCATCTGGTTGATAGCCCGGGACAGGCGGCTTAGTTCATCCTTCCGCTGGCCTTCGGGAATCCGCCGGCTTAAATCCGTTCCGGTATTAATCTGCTCCGCTGCTTCCACAATCTGCACCACGGGAACAAAAGCTCTTCTGGCGACGGCAAAGCCTCCCAGGGCGGCAAGAAGAATAAAAAGAGGCATTCCCAAAAGCACCAGATATCGGATGCTTGCAAAGGCCAGGTCAGCCTCGGCCAGGGAGATGACTCCCCGGACCCAGAAGGGGGTGCCCGACTGAATGGCGTACAGGTCGTAAATCATCTGCTGGGTACCGCCTGTCCGCACCCTGCGGATGACCTGATCCTGAAGGACGGAATCCGCCTGTATCCCCAGATTAATCTGAGGAGCCAGCAGGTAACCGGAGGTGTCGTAGATGAAGATGGAAACGCCGTCCCGGTAGAAGTCCATATCCTCCGTATCCAGCTCCCCGTAGCGAAAATGAACGTCCCTTACGGCGTCGGTTACCACGTTGGAGAGAATTTCCCGGGCGTGCCGCTGGGAGATCCGGCTGGAGAGGAGGAGGAGGCAGAAAACAGCCACAGCCATAAAAATCAGCATAAAAGTAGTGTACCAGAGGGTAACTCTGGCCTTGATGGAGAGATGTTTCATGGCCTTTACCCTACTCCTCCTTCAGCACGTATCCGGCGCCCCGGATGGTATGAATCAGCTTTTTTTCAAAGGGGTCGTCTACCTTCCGCCGCAGATAGCGGATATACACGTCTACAATATTGCTGCTGCCCTCGAAGCCGAAATCCCATACCTGGTTTTCCAGCTGCGCTCTGGAAAGCACCTGCCCTTTGTGGCGGATCAGGGTTTCCAGCAGGCCGAACTCTTTGGCAGAGAGCAGAATTTCCTTTCCGCCCCGCATGACCCGCTTGGTGGACAGCTCTACGGACAAATCTCCCACTGTAAGCACATCGGATTTCTCCGTGGAATTCCTGCGGACCAGGGCGCGGATTCGGGCCATCAGTTCCTCAAAGGCGTAGGGCTTTGTAAGATAATCGTCCGCCCCGGCATCCAGCCCCTGGACCCGGTCCGAAACGGCATCCTTCGCGGTCAAAAGCAGAACAGGAACAGGATTTCCCACGCTCCTCAGCTTCCGGAGTACGGAGAGCCCGTCCAGGCGGGGCATCATGATATCCAGGATTACCAGATTGTAATCCGCGGCATCCAGATACTCCAGGGCCTCCTGTCCATCCCGGCAGCCGTCAACGCCAAAACCCTCGGTTTTCAGGCGTTTGACCGTCACCTCTCTCAAATCATCCTCATCCTCGGCAAGTAAAATTCTCATAATGGAATACCTCGAATCTTTTTTATATACTTATGAATATACCCGTTTTAAAGGGAGTCGTAAAGGGAAAGCTGTTTTTTCATTAAGGTTTAATTGCGGGATAACCGCACCCGTGCTACAATGCCTATGTTACCGCCTCCAATCTGGTAACGGAAAGGAGGTGTTTCGCGTGGAATACGCTCTATCGTTTCTCATCCCTGTCGCGGCTGGTGTGGTTTGCCACCTCATCAACAAATGGTTGGACGGTGATAAGTAGTCGGTAACCAGCCTGTAGAAGCCTAACTACACAAAATAGGAAGAAGGCCCAGGAGTTCGCACCTCCTGGGCCTTCGTTGTTCCGCATGGAACACTCTATCGTTTTGCCTACTGGCATTATAGCATATGCAGATTTTTTTTGCAAGATACGTAAATTTGACGTATGTGTCAAGTAATCGTTGGCACTTTTCATTTTTCTTTTGATGTTTGATTATTTTATCTTTTTTCTGACTATTTCAAAGGCTCTTTCTCTTAACTTCCATGTCTCCTATGAACAAAACGCTGACATAAACGCCTTCCTTGATGCCGTTCTCATCGCTTCCAGCAAAGGCATATGATGGGTGATGACATCGACATCTCTGTTTCCCTTCCCATCTTTTTTCGGCGCTTTTGCCGC
>ENA-OWOC01000048-OWOC01000048.1-gut-metagenome-genome-assembly--contig:-NODE-48-length-77024-cov-17.632474_pt1 | contig 77024 bp, 79 predicted proteins | sample MGYA00248245_ERZ651791 | MGnify/ENA primary metagenome ERZ651791 (study PRJEB26908, sample SAMEA4031703) | gut metagenome | biome: gut; feature: normal infant; material: stool | place: China | collected 2015...
GTTGTACCTGAAATTTAATCAACAATAAATCTTGAAAATTTCTCATTTTCCTATTGACTTTTTATTTGCAGGCTTAATTACCGGATTGTTGTGTGTAACCGCCCTCCACATCTCACTTTTATTGCACTTGCCCCAAAACAATGATACGATAAACAAAATATTTCAAATTAGTAAATAACCTTTTTCTCTTTTTCACGTCTGTATATGTGAAAGGCCTTTTAAACCAAACAAACGTAGGTACCGAAGGTGACAGATAATAAAATTCTCGACCTGTACTGGGGACGTGATGCAACGGCCATTACTGAATCAGACAAACAATATGGAAAATACTGCTATTCCATAGCATACAGCCCTCCTCAAAGCATTTAGGGTCCTCTCTTCCATTGAAAACAATTTCCTGTTTCATCCCAGAACCGCAGAGCAGTCCCAGGACACTCTCATGGTTAAGCTCATTATCCTCGGCGGGAAGGATCCGGCTTCCAGTGAAATCCAATGGTTCCGTCTCTGACTGTCCCTGTAGAATATTTATTGTTCAAATATCTTCCCATCTCCCTCCATAAAGTTAATCTGTCCAAGGGCTTTGCCATATGGCCGTTCATTTCGGCGTCTTTCGCAGCCTGGATATCCTCCGCGAATGCATCCGCCGTCATCGCAAGGACAGGAACTGTCTTCGCCCCGGCACGGTCCAGGGCACGAATGGCTTTGGTGGCCTCATACCCGTTCATCACCGGCATCTGGACATCCATTAAAATCACGTCATAGAACCATCCGGGGATTGCCTGAATTTTTCCACCCCCTCAGTTCCATCGCTGGCGGTATCCACTTCAGCGCCCATGCCAGCCAGGAGTTCCCTGGCAACCTCCTGGTTGAGTGCATTATCTTCTATGAGCAGGAAACGTCTGCCCGCAAACCCGGCTCCAGTATCTGCTCCCTGCGCTTCCTGGGCCGGCTGGCTCCCAAGCACATACCGCTGCAGCCCATGGATCAGGGTAGAGACAAAAATCGGCTTCTGCAGAAAGCCTGTGACACCGGCTTTTTTTGCATCTTTTCAACATCGCTCCAGTCGTAGGCTGAGATAATCAGAACCGGCTGCTGGCTGCCGCATAGTTCCCGAATCCGGCGGGTTGTCTCAAAGCCATCCAGATCTGGCATTTTCCAGTCAAGCAGCACCGCATCATACATTTCCCTGTTCTGCTTTGCGGTCTTTATCATTTCCACCGTCCGGGCGCCGCTGTCAACCCAATCCGTATGGATACCCAATTGCCCGAGCATCTCAGCCATATACTCGCACATGGCAGCGTCATCGTCTGTTATAATAATTCTCAATCCGGAGAATTCCCCTTTTACATACTGCCGCTCTTCTATCTTCAGGGGAAGCCCCTCTCTGAAACAGGTTCCTTTTCCCAATTCGCTGCTAACCTCGATTGTCCCGCCCATCATATCCACGAATCTTTTTATGATTGCCATACCAAGACCGGTTCCCTCCGCTTTATCCACACGGCTGTCCCTTTCCCTGCTGAATGCCGTAAAAATATGGGACAGAAATTCCGGCTTCATACCGATTCCCATGTCAGTTATTGTAAAACTAAAGTGGGCAATTCCATCCACAGCCTGCTTCTCACAGACCTCCATGGAAACAGTTCCATTTACAGGAGTGAACTTATATGCGTTGGATAAAATATGGATGAAAATCTGTCTCATACGCAGGGCATCACTTAAAAACTGTTCGTGTTCCACTGACCGCAGACGGATGGAGAAATGCTGATTCTTCTCACTGAACTGAGGCTGCATAATGGCCACCACATTCTTCAGCACCTCTGGCAGGGACATGGAATCTTCCCTGAGAACCATCTCTCCACTTTCAATTTTAGACATATCCAGCACATCGTTAATAAGACCCAGCAGATGCTGCCCTGACAGTCCAATTTTCTTTAAACAGTCCTTTACCCTTACATGGTCATCCAGATGGGCATCTGCAATATCCTTCATGCCAAGCACCGCATTTAAGGGGGGCCGGATATCATGGCTCATCCTGGAAAGGAAATCGGATTTAGCACGGTTCACCTCCTCCGCTGTCTGCAGGGCAGAACGCAGCTGCTCCGCCTGCGCCTCTAATTCCTGCTGCATCTGCCGAAGTTCCGTTTCGTTGGTGATGTCAATATAAATGGCCAGGTACACCGGATCGCCTTCCTGATACCCGATACAGGAGGCGTTAATCTGCAGCCAGGTATCATTGCCAAACCGGTTCTTCATCTGTACTGTAAAATGAACCGGATTGCCCTTGGTGATGGCATTTTTTGCTCCATAAACACCTGCATGTTGCGTTCTATATTTTCACGGTAAAGTGCATTGTCCCGACTGTCTTTTCCAAAGAAAGCAAAAAGCGGTCATTTGCCTCCAGCAGCTTAAAGTCCAGATTCCGGCTGACTCTGAACTTGGAGACAAACCACGGCAGGCTGTCGTAGGTCACCGACTGCTCCAGCCTCATATCCATCACATCGGTAATATCTGTCATGACCGAATAGCAGACCTGGTAGCCATCCACATATTCATCTGTGAGATATGCAATCAGCCGCATCCATATATAATCATGATGGTTTCCGTTATGCTTCCTCCGCATCCGCATAGCCAGGTTATAGGACCTTTCACCTGATTCCAGTGTCTCCACCACCTTGGCGCTCAGCTGCATCCACAGCTTTTCATCATGAATGTCCAGATCATCATTCACATAGTACAGGGCCGGTTTATTGTGGAACAGTGTCTCGTACTCCTCCCTGGGATATCCAATCAGTTTATAATAGTAGTCATTGCACCATACCAGGGTATAATACTCAACCAATACATGCTTGCTGATGCTGACCTGCATCAGATTCATCAGCGTATCATATTCGTAGCCAGTCCCTTTGAGAGCCTCATTTAATAGTTCCATATATCTTCCTCCTCAGTAACCAAACAGGGAAAGCATCATCTTTTTAATCTGTTTCCGGATGCCAATAACACACCAGAGTGGTCATGGCTTTGCATCTCCTTTGTAATTATACATCTTGCCTCCTTTGACTACAAGCAATTTTAACAGCCACTGAAAAAAAAGAAATTTGTAATATGTCAAGATATAACTAAATGGTAAACAAATGATTTTCTATACGTTCTCTCCTCTCTGTCCTATTGTTAAAATGAGCACTTCCTGCCGGCCCATCATGGACCAGGGGATGGCCCACATAATGAGCGGATCTCTCCCCTGGTGTACCATTTGTATTTATTTCATAAGGCGGTATAGATTCGAACTTCTTCCTCCATTTTCCCTTAATCTTGTCTCCTTTTGTATGAAGCCGGCTTTCATTAAATCATTAATCCCTCGTTACACACGGACAGGCAATTTAAAGAATACTTCTGATATCTCTGATTTATGTCATACATCCCAGGAACCGGTTTTCATCACAAAGAATGGTTATGGCGATATGGTAATTATGAGTATGGAAACATATGAGAACACGATGTGGAAATCCAGCCTTTACCGCGGTCTGGAAGTTTCCGATGAGCAAATACGTTTAGGAAGAACTAAGGACGCCAGGGCATCCCTGGATGAGCTGAAGGATAAATATGGATTATAAGCTTCACATTACAGAACAGGTGGTTGAGCAACTGGACCGGTTCATCCGTTATCTTGTTTCCAATTTAAAAAAGTCCTCCCGCCGCCCGTAAGCTTCTATCTGAAATTGAAACTATTTACAGCTGTTTGGAATCAGACCCCCATATCTACTCTCAATGTAATGATCCGTTTCTGCGGACGAAAGGCTACCACAAAGCAACTGTCCGTCATTTTCAATATATAATACTTTTCTTAATCGATGATGAAAACAGAATCGTATATATATCTGGGTTGTTTCATGAATAAAAATTTTATGCCCAAAAATTGTAAATATGCTTGTCCACACAGGTTGATGAACTACCCATAGTATTTAGAATAAGCTGGCTTTCCATTATGAATCCCCTATTCCTTTCGTGCATTATATTTCAATACCACACCCACGGAGCCGTCTAAGAGCAGACGGCTCCGTAATCTGGCATTGAAATCACCCTCTTTCCAATTTATTCTGCGCTTCTATTCGACACTACTCCCCGAAGCCTGTCCAGACATTACACCTGGACGGGGCAGCCACCCCGCCTGCCTGTAGCTAACAGGCATCATAGGAATCCCACCTCCGCCAGGTTCTCTGGCGGCCGCCCTCATTGCGTGGTCCCCGGCCAAGGGGGCTGTGACTGGACGGAAGTATCATTATAAGCTATCCGGGGTCATGGCGATTCAATCTGCTATTGATTGATTTTGAGACAGGATTTTATCGCTCTTACCTTAAGCACTTATCATGCTGTTCAACAGGAATAGCATCCCGCAGGCAGTCATTGCGATCCCCTCATGTCGCTTCCGTTCCTCACGACCGGATAGCCAATGTAACGGATTGGCTGGATATGAAATTTTCAAGGTACATGGATTCTAAAAAAATCCCTTCACTATTAGTCCAGTTTCAGAGGGGTTTTGATAACCAAAATTACGGATTTTTTTTGATATTTTTCATTTTTGTGAAAAATCACGGATTTCTTCATGCATATTGCCGATGAAAAAATCCGTGATTTTAATTAACTATTCAAATGATTACGAAGTTTGCTCAATATCTTATTTTTACACTTGTGAACAGCCGGTTGCGATAATCCGCATGATTCAGCTGCCTCCCGCTCAGTCATATTCTCTAAAAACAGAAGTTCTACAATCTTCTGTTCTGTTTCGTCCAGTTCTTTGATGCCTTCAGTTAATCTCCTAAATATATAGTGGTCTATGGCAATCTCTTCTACGCTTTTGGCATCCTTATCATATAGCATGTCCTCACCATTCATCTTTTCTGTATCTAAACCACTATAATATAGGATTTTATGCATCACATCCTGCTCTTCTACAAATCTCTCATAGCGATTCATCCGGTAGTATGTCAGGTAAACCTCTTCTGTCACATTGATCAACTGCTTTTCTATCTTGATTTGATAGGGCTTTTTCTCTGACATATTATCTCCTCCGATTTCTGTTCTTTTTATATAAAAAGTTCAGAAACGAAGGTGGGCCTCTGCACATCGTCAACCCAAATAACTTATAATAAAAGAAGCCGACAATACCATCTAGTTCTATGGGATCAGCAGCTTCAGGCATATAATAACGATTGGTCCAGATACAAAAGAAAAGTTTAATAATCTTTCTATCTTTATGTAGTTCTCCCCAACCATAATGACTATGTATCCCGGTTGGATGATATCTGAAAGGTAAAACTTTACACCATAAGTTCCGCCTGATACCATCAGCCCCTTATCCAGACACACAGGACTGTTCACAGGATGACATTCTTATTTTAATCTGACAAGAAGAATCACCGCTGCTGCTTTCAGTCCGATTATTCTGTTTTCAACTATAAAGTGATACTGCGGTTTTCCACTCCCTTTTGTCAGCATTCTATTTTCACCTCCTCCGCATACCTGCTGATTCCTCTCATAGTATGGTATATTTTTTATACGCAAAAACAGCTTCTTACAAAATTTCTTCTGTAAGAAGCTGATTGACTATCTTGATATGTTTTTAATAATTGGGCTTAAATGACTATAAAATCATTTTATCATATTTTTAATACTTCCCAGAAACTATTAAAGTATAGAATAATCTCTATATTATCTTTGTCATCATTTTTTATGCTCCGTAACCAACTGATTTATTCCATAAAAAGACGGCATTTGTCATAAATCTTATAATGCTAATTGTATCATGTCTGCATATGCGAATTATGTAATATTTGAGGGATTATCTGTAAAACATTAAAAAGCAGGATATATTGATAATCTAAATTCATTCCAACTTTAACCTCTTTAATTAATTATAATCATGCCAATAATAAGGGGAAGGATTAGCCTAGAAGATATGAGCAGATAGAACAATTGCGGGGCAGAATGAAGATTCTGAGGGATTGTCACATTGGCAATCCCCATAACCCTTATCTTTTTTTCCAGCAATTAGGCTAATTAATATTATACCAAAGAGTATCAAATCTTTTTATTCACAGTCAGTCTGTAGATACAGTTAATCACAGCAACAACAAGAGCAAAAACACCAACCCAACCAGATACAGAAACTAAAATGTTGATAATCTGGGCATATGAACCTAAAAAGCTTACTGCAAATTCTGCCAATACCAATACAGTACCAATAATCTTAAACCTCTTTGTGTCCGCCTCAGCGAAATATTCCGCTGCGATAACAGCAACTGGTGCTGCTGTGGTAAACGAGGCTGCAACCACTAAAAACACCAGTATACCAGCCATTTTAGGAACATGATACGTTGTCATCGCCAAATTAGGAGCCGGTGTGCCGATGATGATGCTTATATTAGCTATCTGAGAAAGGACCATTAGGGCAACCAACACCGTGAGTGCAATAAAGGAAATAACAACCCACAACGTAGTTTCTTTCATTGTTGCCGTACGATCCATCATGTAACAACTCACAAAATAAGGTAATGCAAATAGAATGATATAGCTGGAATGCAGAATCGTAGATACAAACCAGTTGGGATGCATTCTGGAAATTTCTGTGGTGGACTTAGCGATGGCTGAGCCAGCCTCTCTTTTTTATTCCGATGAATGTAATACTCCGGTTCATGCGACGTCATCATAACCGGATAATCAATACTGGCTCCCGGAATACAAATCCAGCCTGCAAGATCTTGATTCTCTTCCCACAGCTGTCGATATACGGCAGGGCCAGCCGATTATTGTATCCAACAGTATTATCATTGGAATATACTTTTTTATTCTTTTCACAAGTATTGGTCTCCCTCATCTTTAAATTCCGAATTAACGCGCTGTTCAGCTCTCCAATAAATAGGAATTTATTGTTCAAGTGCGATTGAAACTCGCCCTTTTGTCCAGATTAAAATAGACTTTTTTATATCACTTTTTTAGACGTTTAGACGTGTCTGGTTCTGATTCCGTTTACGTTCCTGTTTTCATCAGCAGATTTATCCTTAGAAACGGATACAAATTTACACTAAACCACGGAAAAAACCTTGGAAATACGTTGTTTTTAGCTTGTTTCGTCCTTTTTTCTATCCTTTTTCGCCCTTAGAATGATTGGCTGAAATAGGGTCAGATACGGAAACAGAGCCGGCAGGATCTTAAATCCTGTCGGCTCTGCAAGTGTATTACTTTATTCTATTTTCGGCCGGATAACAGATACGGAACCGGAGGGATAGGGATATTTATCGTCTCCAGAAGTCGTCTCGTTCATCATCACGATAAAAGAATGCCACAAACTGTTCATAAATTGCCCCTGTCTACCAATTCATCAATACATCTAAAGTTTTAGTTCTGGAGCATCCTGCTCTAATTCATTCTCCTGCTGCATTTTATAATCCGGTATTATATTATGATAACGTTTCAGTTGATACTTTAATACTTTCACACCTCTGGAAACAGGTTCCTTCTCTAAGACAGTCTGTAATTTTTCATAATCAATCATCAACCCGATTCCTGCCTCACGGGCCTGCATCTCTAAACTGGCTGAAAATGGCTGACCATATACTTTTTCAAGATTCTCTTCCACTGTTTCTTCGTCGAAACGATCCCAGTCACTTAACAGTGAATTTCCATTATCAAAAATAGGCGCCGCTTTATAAACTCCCGTCGATGCGTCCACAATTAGTCCCAAATTATTAAAATGCCTGTCTGTATTTAAAGTAAGCATATCCAGAGCCAGTATTTGTGATAAATACATTGAGCAATCCCACCCTGTATTCTCTAATACAAACTTTCTTACAAAGCCAATGCGGTCTGCCACCTCTGATATTAAGCGTATTCTCTCCTGCAGACTTTCCCCAGTGAGCAGGTCATACAGTCTCTGGAAGCTCAGGAATGATTCGTTTTCTCTAATAAAACTTTTTGAACGGCATCCCGCCCTTCCATTAATCGTGCATTGTTCATATTTAACATAACTATCAACATTAGAGCACTCCAGCACCTTTGAGACGAGATATTCCGAGTAACCTTCATATCCCAGATTATTTACTTTATACCAATATCCTTTCTCATAATACTTGGGCTGTGTTCCCTTTGAACTCCCTTGTACCATCACCAAGGCCTGTGGACTCAGCACGTATTCTTTTACACTCATCTCACCTTCACATCCTTCCATGTTATCGTCTCACCTGGAAACCGAATCCAAAACAAATCTTCGTATGTAACTCCATGTGTAATCTTCATCCATTTCCATGGATTATTATAAGTAAGACCGGCCTGATTGAGTATCTCCTTAAGGTCACTGCGTCCATCCTCGTAGCATCGGTCCTTCAAAAAATTGTAAACCCGTTCCAGATCTAATTTATTACCACAAAATGGCTGCCTGATACAATCCGGTATCAATTTTTGAATTTCCACCTTCTTCTTATCTTCTGATAGCCTTACTATCGCTACCGGCTCATCCTTATGCATCACAGTGAATTCCATATCTCGTTCTCCCTATACATCCAAGTCTGGCAATCAGACAGCACAACGCTTCTGATAACATTATAAACGGTTTTTCCCGTTCCGGTATTTGTTTATTCGGCGTTGCCGTGAAAATGCCGTTGCCGCCGGAGAGGGCAACGGCATTTGAAATGGCAGGAAAACAGGCTGTGCTTGTCCGCCGACAAAGTTATTGTGAGGCTGTCCGTCCTCTCAAAATTGAAATGGGCGGGAAAGCCATTTTAGAGCTTTCCCGTCTTGATAACCCATCAGCAAAGGCGGGCGAGGCTGTCAACGGCGGCGCTGTAAGCGCAGTTCATCTTGACCGTTGACTGGCTCGGCTGGCTTTGCTATCTCCCCGGTTATGCGATTGCGTCTTATACCAATAAGGCACACCCAGCAAAATATTTATAGTTGCCACCATATTGTTTCTTCCCGTCTTTTCTCAACGAAACCACAGCGTTGCAAAATGCGTTGTGAGGCAAAACCGTCGATGTCCGTTTCCGCGATAATATGGGACACGTTTTCTTGTTTCAAAGCCCACTTGCACATGGCCTGCACTGCTTCTGTCATGTATCCGTTGTGCTCAAACTCTTTTCCCAAACCATAGCCAATTTCGACCTCTTGATCCGTATTCGGAATATCCTTGAAATCAGCGGAACCAACGACAACCCGGTCACTTTTGCGAAACAGAAACCAGAAGCTATGCCATAAGTAATCGTTAGAATACTTTTCTGTTTTTTCTAATTGCCCTTTAACAATTTCGAGAAAAAGTCCCTCCATAGGCTCTGCTTGATAAGAACAATTTAAGTCTTTCTCCAGCTTTGGTATGTTCTCTACCCACAATTTTAATTGATAGGGAAGTAGTGGCACTAATTCAAGACGCTCCGTTTTCAATATCATTTTGCTACCTCGCTCATTTTATCTTTGTTCGCCTTATCCGCCTAATGCGTACTTGTCATTTTCTCTTACCTCTCTGCGGCAAATAGCTTTTTGCCAATTCGGATTTTTGGACAATCCGGGTTAGCCATTGTTTTTCTTCCTCTGTCAGCTTGCTATAACGCAGCTTTGTCTGCTTGCAAAATACCATCAACAGTTGTTCCGCCCGGCTGCTGAAATAATCGCCCTCCCGTACATGGGCGGCTTGCAGCACTCCGGCAGTCTTGTCATGCTCACCCGGTTGGTACTTCTCCAGGATTTCAGCCCTCGCCACGTCTACCCATGCGTTCAAGTTTTGTATCTGCGTAGCAGCGATACCCTCCACATAAATCTGTATATCAGCCAGTAGCTTTACAAAATCTGTGTGCTCCGCCAGTTCACAAAGCAGGGCGGTATCAATTCGCCCGCTTTTCAGCAGGTCTATCATCTCGTCACTCAAACGCAGGTCTGCAAGATCGGCGTTTGGGTGATTTTTCGTTTCCGTTAATCCCAGCAGACAGTCGGCGGTCACGCCGTAAAACTTCGCCAGCTTGATAAGGGCATAGTGGCTGATGTCCTTGAAGTCGTCCGCTTCTTAGCTCCCTAGCGCAGACTTTGAGAGATGTGTCTGCTCCACAAGCAGTTCCAGCGTCAACACACGCTCCACAAGCAGGTTTTTTAGGCGTTTCTGTATTGTCAACTCAAACCTACACACCCCATCTTATGCCTATTTCATGCGTTCTTGACACTCGCTGCACTCTCTGTCATGGATAGAAATGATACCCCGGCATTTGGGGCAAGTATATTTCTCTTTCTGCTGTTCCATGAACCTTTCCAAACCGTGTTGACGGACAAACTCGCTATTCTCCATAAGGCTTGCCTGATACCTTTTGTTGTAGCTTTTTTCAAGGTTTTTAATTAATTTACAAGGATAATCGGGACATTCAAAACAATAAGACAGCCCTTTGCCCTTGATACACTCTTTTATCTTGCACTTACGGCAGTGTTCCGGTTTGCCCATATCGCTGTTCAAGCAACCGGCACACGTTTTTTTATGATAACAATGCTTATAGCAAACCAAACAGTTCATGCCGCAGGGGGCAAACATTGCCGTATCAATTTTTTCTTTTGGCATTTTCATAGTGCGCCCTCCTTGTCGGCTTACTGTTTCTATCATTTTACCACACATCCGAGAGCGTGGAAATAGTGTCTTTGCGGTGCAGATTTCCAACCTTTCGGATATAGGGGACGGACTCAAGCAGGAACTTATGAAGAGTATAGCGGACTTGACTGTGGAAGCCACAGTCTTATCATGTACATCTGCCAACAGTAAAAACCTCAGCGTACATCTGAAAGTTCTATACTGCTTACCATGCTGGTGGCGGTCCTATTATTTCATCTTCTTGGTACTCAAATATCTTCGTATAATATGCCTGTCCATGATTCAGCGCGTACTTACTGTGATATAAATGTATCGTCAGCCTGTTAGGTGTGCCATTCATTGTACGATGCTGCCTTACGATTCTGGTCACGGTTCCATCAGCATCCCATGGTTTATATACAACCACAAATTCTGTCCCCGCTTCTGTATATAACGATTCCAACCACTTGATTATGAATTACACATCTTTTTCCAGACCTCACAGGTGAATTGTTTATTAGCATTGAAAAAGCGATATGCGCCTCTTTGCGGAAATCGCATATCGCCTAATCCTCTATCCGCAGCCCTTTTTTTAGGAGCCAGTATCTGTTTATTCATCACTATCTGCTGAAACACTTTCATGGCTGGATTCTTCCGCCAAATCAGCCGGTTCTGTTTTGTCTGCTTTTATGTCAGCCTCAGTATCTTCAGGTAAACTCTCTCCATTGGCTGAACGGTCAATCTTTGCTTTGAACTCTGAATGAGCAGGATTATTCACTTTCGCGTCAAATCCTATGGGAAGATATTCCTCAGGGATTACTTTCTCATAATCAATGTCCGTAAAATAATTACAGAATGTTAATTCCACATAGATGATTTTTCTTTGCGCTTCATCTCCCATGGCATAGATATATCCGTTATAGTCATTTGCATATACAGCAAGAAGCGGATAAGGAAATTCCGTTGCCCCATATATAAAATAATCTTCAGGCATTGGAATCTGCTTTAAACGTTCCTTCTCTGCGTCATAGTCATTCTCATCACAGTGATAAACCAGGAAGCTGAGATAACACGGATCCCAGGGATTATAATATTCGTAATAAAACTCTTCTACCTTTGCGGAGTCAGGCAGTTGTTCCGGAAATATGTCACTGAGCAGCAGATAAGACTCCCCTGTTTTCTTCCAGACTTCTGTGTCCCTGGTGCGGTGGATTCCCTTTTCACCAAAGTAGGATTCATAAGCCCCAATATCGGTAACTACATTTTTCTCCACCCAATGTGTGAAGATGTACACGGCTGCGGTGACTATGGGCCCCAAAACCAAAATAACGACCAATACCGCTCTGCGTATTATTTTTGTTCTCTTTTCCATAGTAATCTCCTGAATGATTTAATCGGTCGTTGGATAGTTAAAGGAAATCGCGCTCACTACCTCTTGTTCATCCAACAGCAGGCCAATCGTAATTGGCAGCTCGCTGGATACCCGGAACAATGGTCTCTGCTTCCTGAGCGGTCATGCCCACATGCAGACCGCATACCAGTTTTACGTCTTCTCCGATGATTGCGTAGTCGGAATATTGGGAAGTCAGTTTCTCAGTGGAAGTATATGTATAATAAAAATGAAGAAAATTTCCATCATTTAACGTACTCCATATTACAGGACTGCCTCCGAAAGTCCCTTCCTTCTCCTTTGCAGGTTCCAAAGAGAGCGCTTGGATAAAATCATAATCGGCGTGTGCCTGATACCCCTCAAAAGATACTTCACTCTTGCTTTTCCAGCCGATTCCAAAACAGAATATATCCATCCGTATAATTCATCTTGATAAGAAGCTCCCCCTTATCACCGGCTTCCAGGGTCATAGTCAGCTGTTCCTTCCGGACATCCGGTTCATATGTGGTGTAATCAGCTGTAATCACAGTTCCATCCAAATTCCAGGTGCCTTTTCCCCCCTGATTGATAGATACATAGTAAGAAAAATCGCCATGTTCAGAGAGCAGCATTTCATTTCCTAAATGAATTCCCGTGCCAAATTCTTCCGCTAGAGAACGTTCATTTGCCGCCTGTGTTTTCTCCCCATTGATTTGCCATGTTCCCGCAAGGTCGGATACGGTATAGGAATCTGCGGTTTCTATTGCAGATGAATCTGCGGTTTCCGTACTGTTATCCATGACATCCTCCACTGTTTCACGGAAAGCTGAGGCTTCCTCATTGCCAGAGTCTTCCTGGGGCAACACTTCAGCAGCAGTTGTCTCTATGCTAACCGTTCCGCTTTCCTCCGGCATCTGTTCAGCCTGACACGCAGTAAGTAACAGGACACCTGTTATGAACAATAATTTGCTTAATTTCACACGCTTCACCTTCCGTCGTTTTTTCTGCTTAAACCGCAATCATCTAATAAACAAAAAATCCATATCCCATTTTTATATTATAAATCCCATAGCATGACAGTGTGTCCGAGTGATTTCCATCTTCATCCACAAAATTCCAACCCGGATACCATTTGAGGAACTCTTCCGGCACTTCCGCAATTTTTGTATCCGGCGTATACAAAAGATACTCCGTGCCGTCCTCCATACCATATGGTTCAGAATATTTGTTCAGAATACCATCTTCAATCCATTCCTCACCCTTCTCTTTTTCTGCTGTGATTTTAGATAATGTCATGGAATATGTATGGCTGTCTATCTGACTGATGTTATCAAACTGTCCGCTGAAATCACAAATATAATGCGTTCCTTTCGGATAGTCGTCCCCCCGGTCTCCCATATCTGAATCAAGGTATGCGCCGTTAAACGAGCCGTCCTGATTTAATACAATAACGGTTCTCCACGCGCCGGCCCCGCTGCTGAATACGAATTCCAGCGGAAACACATCCGGAAGTTTTGCTTCATTTAGTATAACTGGTTCTTTCTCATAGCTGCCGGTATTGACAGTTCCTTCCCCGGAAGCGCCTGTTCCTGACGGGACTTCTTCCTCTGTTTTACCAGGAGCAGTGCCCTCCTCGTTTTCCGCTGTTCTGCCGGGAGCAGTTCTCTCATCGCTGTCAACATCCTCCCTGATGTCCTCCTGGGTAAATGATTCAGCAACAGTTGTCTCTGCACTGACCCCACTGCTTCCTGACGGCGTCTGTTCTGACTGACAGGCAGTAAGAAGCAGGACCCCCGCCACAATCAAACATTTGCTTAATTTCATAATCTCCACCTTCCCGGCTGCAGCCACTTTTGGTTCCAGCCAGTTACATTCTTTACAACTTCATTATCCGTAAACACACTGTTCACTTTCCCATCCTTTACAAGAGCCGTTATACTGATACGGCCTCCTGTGATAATGGAATTTTCCTTACTGGCATCCTCTGGAATTTCGCCGGCAGCCTCCGTTCCATAAGATGTAGCGTAAATTACTGCCATAGGAATGTCAAGCGTTGGATGGGTATAAGATTCAAGGCCAATATCGTTACCGCCAAATTCAGATCCCCCTGTTGTCCAGTACTTACTCTAAGATAATCCATTTGATAATGTTTCCATCTAATGACGGGCAACCATCATATGCGAAATCGCTCCCAGGAAATGAATTCAATACATCCAATGCGAACACAATAGATATCTGTATGTTTTCTGTTCAGTCTTAGAATAACACAGAGTTGTTTCAAAGTTGTATCAAAAGGCATCCATTTTCTTTCGAACATATTAATTTTTTCTAAAATAAAGCAACAGCCCGATGAAATCCAGTATTTGATATGCTTTCCGGAGCTTTTGTTTTACCGAGTTTTAGAGAAAAAGTTAAATAAGTAATACACATGTATTGAAATCCCAGGAAATAAGTGTTTTAATACCAACTATTAAAAAGCGCCAGACACATCTCTGTATCCAGCGCAACACCATCACTGTTCTATTATTTTTGTCTGCTTCTCTGTGAAAGTCGGGTGCTTTTTGTTCTGGAGCAACTTGCTCTAATTCATTCTCCTGCTGCATTTTATAATCTGGTATTATATTATGATAACATCACTTGACAAGGGCATACAGCCCATAGTCAAGTGCGGTGAATAGTTGAAAGTCAGATTTTCCACTTAATGGGGACACATTCACCCGTGGCGCGGATTTGAGAAATGAGGCTGTCGGCCACCTGCCGCATGTCATCGAAGTCAATCTCTTCCCAGCGGTTGAGATACACCGATAACCGCTCGATCTGTTCCGGCGACATACTTTCCGCAGACAGGGCCGCGATTTCCTTTGACAGCGTTTGCCGCTGTGCGTCCAATTCCTCAATCTTGGTGTTGGCGTAGGAGAGCAAAACCGCGCTGGCCCCGGTCAGGGTATTCAACAGCTTTTCAATTTCATCTTCCACATGGGCCAATTCCACCTTTAGGGCGGTGAGCTTGGGATTAACCGTTTCCCGCTTGCCTGTCAGGGAATGGAATTGAGCCATCTTTTTTACCATTTCACCGTAAATAAACTGCTCAAATTCCCTTGTGCGGAGCGTCCCACAGCCCGGACAGCTTTTGTTGTCCGCCCGCTTGGAGCATCGCAGGTATTGAACGCCTGACGGGTTCCCCACGCTCATTAAGGCGTACCCACAGCGGCCACACTTCACTTTCCCGGCCAGCCAGGTATTTTTCGCCTTGCGCCCGTTCTGGAATGTGGTGTTTGCCATCAGCTTTTTCCGACAGCGGAGCCACACATCCGCCGATACCATCCCCTCGCTGGGGGCCACCACAAGGATCTGGTCTTTCAGATGCTTGTTTTTCCGCGCCTGTACGTCCCGGCCCTGGTAGAGATAACAGCCGTTTGTCCCCGCGAAGTCCGCCGCCTCGTTGATCACCACCGTACCCTGGCTTTTGAAAAATTCATACATTTCCAGGTCGGCCTGGGCGTAAATGGGGTTGCGGAGCATTTGGGAAATAAAGCCACGGGTTAGCTCCTTGTCGTAAATCAGGATGCCCTCGTCCGCGAAGTACCGGGCGATGTCCGCCGTTTCCGGGTCGGGCTTCATCATCTTTGTGCGGATGCCCTGAATGGTGGTGGGTTCCAGTTGAAAGCCGAACGGGGCCGCGCCGCTCATGTGAAAACCGCGCTGGCAGCGGGAATAGTAAGCGTCCGTTACCCGCTTCTGAATGGTTTCCCGTTCCAGTTGGGCGAACACGATGCAGATGTTCAGCATGGCCCGGCCCATCGGGGTTGATGTGTCAAACTTTTCCGTGGAGGACACAATCTCCACGTTGTACGCCTGAAAGGTTTCCATCATGGTTGCGAAGTCCAGAATGGAGCGGCTGATCCTGTCCAGCTTATAGACCACCACCCGCTTAATCAGGCCCCGCTTGATGTCGGCCATCAGCTCCTGGAATTTGGGGCGGTCGGTGTTCTTGCCGGAATAGCCCTTGTCGGTGTACTGCCGGAAGTTACCCCCTCTCAGCTCATATTTGCAAAACTCGATTTGACTTTCAATGCTGATACTGTCCTTGCGGTCTACCGATTGCCGTCCGTAAATTGCATCTTCCCGAATGTTCATTTGGTACTCCTTTCCGTTTCAGGAGCTACCAAACCTTACACCTATATTATACCTCGGACGGCACGGAGCGGCAAGGATGCGGTGGAGAAACGCAGAAAGACAGCGCCCGAAAAGCGCTGTCTTTCAACCTTGCCCCACCTCTGGCCAGGATGGCCAGAAGAAAGCATAGAATATCCATTTCAATCTGCTGTAAATCAGGTTCGCCGCATTTGCCACGCATCCCCGGCGGGGAATATCCCAGGCCGCTGTCGGCACAGCTGTCATAGTTCCACGATACCGCCGCCGCAGAAGCTGGCGTATACCGCAGGACTCCCCCTCAAGTCTGTGGGAGGGCGTGAGCAAGTTTCATTATCCCCCGCGCTGTCCTCGCGCCCGGCTTGCCACAGCCGGGTCAAAGGCTTGCGTTGATCGCTCGGTCAGCTCCTATTTCACCTCCTCGGAGCGTTCCATCCTGGCGGCGCGCCTTTTGCCGCTATCGCACGGGTTTTGTACCTGGGATATTGTGTATTCAGTTGTCGTAAACAGAAAGCCTCCTATTTATCAGGCGGATTAGAGGGTAAAAGTCCTCTCTCAAACAGAATTTTCGAGAATTTTTTTCAGGTTGAGCAGTCCCCGGTCAATGGAGCCGCTGATCCGGCTGATCCCCACGCCCTCGGCCCGCGCAAGGGCGGCCATGTTGATGCCGAGTATGTAATGGGCGTAGACGCGCCGGGCCTGGACGGGCGGGAGTTGGCCGATGGCCGCATAGAGGACGGCCCGGTTTTCCCTGTTTTCCATCACCTGTTCCGGGGTCAGCGGAGGAAAGGTCACGTCCGCCTCAAAGCCGGGGGGGGCTGTCCAGGGAACACTCATCATGATCCCGCTTGCGGCGCTTGTAGCTGTCGCACAGGCGGCCACCAATGGAGAGGGGCACGGCGATCTCGTCAGACACCTCCAGCATGACGCGCTCGGTCAGGTGGGGGTAGTAGTGGTTCAGAATGATGGTTTTCATAGTTGCCTCCATTTCGATATTGGGCGGTTGACGGGTCGGCAGATCGAAATGGAGCAGCTCCCCACAGCCTCTGGCCACGATGGCCAGAAGTGACAGGAAACGACAACGCCCGCACAGCGTTGTACTGTGCGGGCGCGTGAAGTGACATAGTTCTTTATGTACTTACATATTTCGCGTTCGTGGTCGGAGTAACCCGGCGGAGGGGCTATGCTTTTTTTGACAGGTTAGAGGGGGGCAGGATAAAAAAGGACATGACGATACCTCCCGGATACCGCCGTGTCCTTAAAAATGGGCGACTTTAACACACCCTCCGTTTTCCGTTTTTTCAAAAGAAAGCGGCGGCTTGAAATTTGCTATTTCAAAACCGCCGCAAGGCACTTATTTTCTGTTTAGGGCATACAAATTTTCAGCCACCAAACAACGGTTTTTTATATACCACTGGGCCGATAATAGTTATCTGCTTGCTGGTAAAGTTTGCATAAGAGCAAAGAAATGTTGTGCTTCGCCGGTACTGAAATACGCATACCAGGCATCCAATGTATCTGGTTGAAAGACTCTCAATCGTTCAATGATTTGCTTTGTCCACAGTAAGGCCCCGGTGGAATTTGCGGTAATCAGGTTGTGATCCGCAACAGATGGTTTGTCAACATAGAAACCTTGTCCCTTGTAGCTGGGCGAAACCATGTCGAGATAACCCACCCCGTTGCTGGTGTGTAGCTTTTGATCCAGCAGGCCAGCATTTGCCAGCGCAGCAGTTGCGCCACAGATGGCACATACCATAGCACCCGCAGAAAGAAGTTCGCTTGCTTTTTCAATAATGGCACCATGGTTAGGATTATCCCAAGTATTTGCTCCCGGTAACAGCAATACGCTTTCCACATTTACTGCAATATCGTTGATGACACAATCGGGAATAATGGTTAACCCACCCATTGTTTTGACTGGTTCTTTTGAAATGCTGACTGTTTTGACTGACACCCCCGGCGCGTCCTTTTTGAAAAAGCGTCCGGAATTTAACTCCGCTATAACATACCCCAACTCCCAGTCGGCCAAGGTGTCAAGAGCGTATACATAGACTGTAAACATAATATCCTCCCTTTTCTTCTGTATTTGGTTTACTTGCGCCTTTATCATATCATCCAAACGTTGACAGCAATATGGCAACAATCTATAATATATAAAAGATTGTTGAAAGGCGGCTGCCAAAATGAAAGTTGACAGGCTTGTTAGCATTATTATGATGCTTCTGGATAAAAAGCGCATAGGCGCACAGGAATTAGCAAATACGTTTGAAGTTTCGCCTCGAACAATTTACCGAGATATAGAAGCAATCAATATGGCGGGTATTCCTATTCGTTCCATATCAGGAGTTGGCGGCGGCTTTGAAATTATGCCGGAATACAAGATTGATAAAAAGGTTTTTTCGACTGCTGATCTTTCCGCAATCTTGATGGGACTTTCCAGCCTTTCAAATATGGTACGAGGTGATGAACTGGTAAACGCCCTTGCGAAAGTTAAAAGTTTTATCCCCGCTGAAAAAGCGAAAGACATTGAAATAAAGACAAATCAAATTTGCATAGATTTAAGTCCATGGATAGGCAATAGAAATATACGACCATATTTAGAAACGATTAGAACAGCTTTACAAGACTGCAAACTGCTTTCCTTTGAATATACAGCTCACCGCGGAAATAAAACTGTACGGACAGTTGAACCGTATCAACTTGTATTAAAAAGTAGCCATTGGTACTTTTATGGGTACTGCTGTACCAGAAACGACTATCGCCTATTCAGGCTATCCCGTATGTCAGAGCTACAAATGGAACAGGAAACTTTTGTTCCGCGAGATTATCAAAAACCGATTTTGGATTTTGAGGAAATTTTGGTAGCGATGCAAACAGAAGTCAAAATTCGCATACATAAATCTATATTGGATAGAGTGCTTGAATATTGCACCTTCGACCACTTTACACCAGATGGCGATGAGCATTACTTTGTGAATTTTCCATTTATTGAAAACGACTATCACTATGATATTCTTCTCAGTTTCGGAGATAAATGTGAGTGTCTTGAGCCACTACATATCCGCACAGAAATAAAGCGCAAAATACAGAATATGGCTGCGATATACGATAATTAAAAGGCCAGCAGCATAATAAGAACACCACTACATTTTTGTGGGAATTTCTGGAGAAGCGCGTTAGCGGCAAGCAAGGCAAGTGTATAGACACTTGCGATTTTCGCGCCGCGAAAATGCTTGTTGGGGTTCCCCAAAACCCGATGGACTTCTGGCCATGCTTGGCCAGAAGTCCCCCTGTCTGCGGCCCTGTCGCTCACCGCTCCTGGGCCTTATTACCTTTACACCGTGGAACATATCACACGCAGGGAATATAGACATGCTATCCCCTCTAAAACCACTCTTTGAAACCCTTGTCGCAAGCGGCTTTCAAAGGCTGAATTTTCCACAGTCTAGCAGTAGTAAATAACCTTGTGGGAAACGGTCAACCCAATCCCCCCGCTGTTTCCCTGCGGGGGACGTAGGACGCATATTGCCTCTGGCCACGTTGACCAGAAGTAGCCGCATAGTAAAACGCCGCCTTGTTTTCCAGGGCGGCGTTGTTTGTAAGGTTTGGTAGTCCTTTTTCCTGTATGCTCTTGTAAAGGGTTGCTAACGTTTCAGTTGATACATTAATACTTCCAAACCTCTGGAAACAGGTTCTTTCTCTAAGATATACTGCAATTTTTCATAATCCACCATCAACCCGATTCCTGCCTCACGGGCCTGCATCTCTAAACTGGCTGAAAATGGCTGACCATATACTTTTTCAAGATTCTCTTCCACTGTTTCTTCGTCGAAACGATCCCAGTCACTTAACAGTGAATTTCCATTATCAAAAATAGGCGCCGCTTTATAAACTCCCGTCGATGCGTCCACAATTAGTCCCAAATTATTAAAATGCCTGTCTGTATTTAAAGAAAGCATATCCAGCGTCAATATTTGCATCTGCTTGGCTTAATTATAATATATGTGATATCATACATTATTCCGCAACACGAGCAAACAGCTTGACAAATCCTTCATCCTGCATTACTTCAAAGACAATCTCATCACCGTATTCGATGTGGGAATATCCACCATCCAGATATCCATAATATGTATTTTCTCCACCAGTAAATTCTAAATAATACCCAATACTTGTGGGGTAGGCGCAGACACTGGCTACTACCTGCCCTCTGTTTGTAAACACAACATGGGTCATGCCCTCACTGACGCTTTCTTTCAGTGCGGGACTCTTTGAGCCGGTGACCCACTCAATGTGGTCTATTGATGTATAGGGATCAAATGTGTATACAGATGTCCATTCAAAGGGAACGACCTCCTCCAGAGTAGCGCTGTCACTGTCCAGCGTAGATAGTGCTTTTTTCAGTTTGGCGTTATTCAGATAGATTCTGGGATCTCCGAAAATGAGATAAAAAGCACCCAATGCCACGACAATTCCAAGAATAATACTGTGCCACAGGTTTGATTGTTTCCATGCTTTCTCATCTTCAGGGCTTAAAACCCCTGCCTCCCATTCACCATTTTCCATACGCAGCCGTTTATGCCTTGAAACATACCAGCACAACCAGATCGCATATCCCAACGCTATCAGCAAAAGTACACTCAAGATAACTCTGAGCAACGTTGTTACGGGACAGACCATAGCCAAAAAGCAAGCTAAAAAGATCAGGACAAACGGGATATCTGCCGCAACGTATGCAAATTTTCCAAACAGGTCACAATACAAAACTTTTCCTTGTCGCGCCTTTTTCACATCCTCGTCATAGGCTTTCTGAGAAAATGCCGTGACCAGCCCTTTGACAGACATATATCCAATGAATATGATCCAAAACATATCCGGCAGCCCATCAAAGGTCATCACTTTCATAACAACAAACGTGCAGCCCAGCAGAGATGCCAGCAAGGTTCTCGGACTAACTAATTTCATGGAAACACCTCCTCACAGTTTTAGTGTCACCACCACAAAACTCATTTGTCGTTCCGTTTATTCCATTCTACCACAAATCCGAGAGCGGAGAAATACAGAATACACCGTTCTCCACCGGAATCTTTAAAATCAGGACCCTGCTCTTTTGGAAGCATCCGCTGGCGCGGTTTCCTTCTGCTGCTTTTTCAGAGCTTCCTGCCTTTTTTTATATCCTTCCCGAACCTTTTCCTGGGCTTCCTTCTTTTCCTGTTCCATCTTAAGATAGAGTTCTTCAGTTTCATAGAAATTAATCCAGATGGTATAGCCCCTGGAATCAGCGGGTTGGGTAATGCTGCTTCTCTGCACACCGCAGTATCCGTTTGAAAGCTGTACGCCCCATTTAAGCACCTTGTCGTCATCTGGCACCTCAAGCTTGGATAATGCGCGATAAACCTCCTCTTCATCCTCAAAACCTCCATAAAGGATTGTGATGAAAATGATTTCCTGTTTCCATTCCTCCCAGGCAAACGGTTTATCATTCACCATATGGCTTTTGGCGTCAAAGATCGTGCTCATATAGCGATTGCCATCAACGATTCCGCTGATAATACCGCCGTACAGAATCGTATCAAGGCTGTCCTCGTGGTATTTCCTCTCCGGGTCGCGCAGCACGTAATTAGAGTATACTGTATTTTCCCGGGTCAGGAGCTCCTCGCTCTCGTCTTCTGAGATGACACAGGGCAGATTAAGGCTGTCCACGGTTTTCATGATAGTCCCTTTGTCTAATGGAAATTCCGGTTCAGCCATGGATTCCTTCGGAATACTGTCCGGACCTTCTGCATAGGGACTGTTTTCCACACAGGCTGTCAATGTCAGTAAACCCGCTATAAGTAAACCTAAAATTATATGTTTTTTCATTGGCTTCCTCTCCATTGAAATCCCAGTTCGATGCCGCACCTTTTTGAGCCTGCCGGCTCGGCATATATAAAAACCACCCCATATGCACCATATGATAAAGAAGATCCAACGGTACTCAAGGGCATTTTGTATCTGGACACGCAGGAACCTCATTTTAATGGGTTTGGTAGCAAAAACAGGAATCAAGGACAGCTCCTTGTCACGATACATTTGCTCCAGGACTTCGGCATATCCCAGCATGTCTGCATCACACAAAAACACAGCCACTGCTTTCCTGTACATAATCTGAAGCGCTTCCCCTGTACTTCCCGCTTCTTCAATGCAGTATTCACGTTCAAGCGCAGTATGCAATATTTTTCGGTCTTCTTCTGTGTTACTACGTAACAGTTCAGCCTATCGGCTGAACAGATGGGTTTAGCACCGGCTAAAAAATAGCCAGTGTGCCCATGAATAGACTTGGCGGTTCTTCGCTTTGCGCGGATCCCGTTCGCTCATATTGTTGTCAAACGGAACCCCCAAATCATTCAGAAACAGCAGATGGTTTCTCTTGCTTCCTATGATAGAAAGTTTAACAGAAAACAAGGGAAAAAGCAAATTCCGGGATGACTGCTGTTCGTCAAAGTGACGGTGGATAACTTTGGGCGATTGGGCGCATCCGGGGAATGAATGAGTCAATGCAAGCTGCCCATTCTCCGCCATATCTACTGTAAGGCCCTGCATCTGGAGCAGCTCGGCTGCAATTTCACGGTTCAGTTCGTTGTCCTCTACCAGCAGGATACGCCTGCCGGATAGCACAGACCGCGCAGGTTCCTCCGGAACATCCGGTTTTGGTGGGGTATTCCTGCAGAATTTGTGCTGGGTGCAGGCCATTCTCGACTTGAATAGTAATATGCTGGATTTTTTAGATTCTTGCCAATTGCTTATCCACCACTGCAGGCATGCCATGAACGTTTCGGGGGATAGAATCTCATTCCAGACAGCTGCCGGGGATAACCACTGCCCAGGCGTCTGCTTCCCGGATTTTTCTGATGGATATCCAAATGCCGGTCATGGATGGCTGTCAGGCAACGAAAGCAATACGCTCACTTTCACGCAATGATGCGCAGGACATTCCGATTCTGGCCCTGACAGCAAACGCCTTTTCATCGGATCTTGGAAAGGTTCATAACGCCGGAATGAATGACCATTGCAATCCGGACGACGGCCTCCCCTCCTGACAGTACCCAGTCTCCCCTCATTCCCAGGTCCTTCAATAACTCAGACGCACTTTCACACACTGCCTGGTCGTCGTCAACCACCAGCACCGGAAGACCAGCCAGCTCCCTGTAGTCAGGCGCTACCTCTATAAAGAGCCGCTCCCCGGCTCCCTCTGTCTACAGTAATTGTATTGAGAATGTTAGCTGCTTCCTTTCACCCGGCGCAGCTTTCATCACACCTCTTTTATGCTCAAACACATCATCTTCGTCATCACAGGTTGAAAGTCCGCTCCAGGGTTCTATCGCTACAAAAGGCCCGTCATTCTCCGTAGACCATAGTATTAGATATGGAAAATCCTGGTATTGTATCTCAACTCCCCTTTTACTGGTTCTGTGACAGAATTTCAGTTTTCTGGATGACAATTGATCCAGGATTAAAGCGTCCCTGTAAAACAGATCATGACTCAGTGAAAGTACGCGTTTACGTTCCATCAGCACCTGTCTGTTGTTAATGTTAATTAGGCCAGTCTGTGTAACCGGCTCCGGTATTAGCAGGGTTTCTTCCTTCTCAAATTCAATCTGATAATCCTCAAATTTCTCCTCTGGCAGGAGAGGGCACATAAAACCGGGATGGCCTCCCAAAAAGAAGGGGATTTCCCTTGTGTCTTCATTAATTGCCGTGTATCTTACTGATATCTTCTTTCCTGCAAGATGATAGTTGATGACCAGCCTGAAATGATATGGAAACTGGCTGTACATACTCTCATCGTCTTTGATGGAAAACTGCACAGTATCCTCATTACAAAAGTCACATGTAAATTCCCTTTTCCTGACAATTCCATGCCTGGGCATCTGAGTCCATGTCCCATCCGTTAGTTTTGCCCTGTTATCCCTTAAGCTTCCGCAGATTGGGAAAAGCACCGGCGCCTGCCCGCTCCAATAACGCGCGTCTCCCTGCCAGAGATACTCAGTCCCATCCTTATCCTTAATAGAGGATAAGGCTCCACCCATACTGTTAAAACCCACATGCAGATAATAATTATCCAAACTCAAGTCCATATGTACTCCCTCTGCCGACTTAAACAGCTACACAGCTTTTCCCGCACATCCGCAGTTTTTCATCTTTTCCATGACAAACGCTTTTACACGTTCCTTGCCGGCAGCGCCATATTTTTTGGGATCTATGGTATCCGGTTTTTCATTCAGCACTTCCTTGACTCCAACGCTGAAGGCAATCCGCAGCTCTGTCGCATAATTCACTTTGCATATTCCACGCCGTATGGACTCGCGCACCGCTTCATCCGGCACTCCCGACGCCCCGTGGAGCACCAGGGGAACCTTTACCACCGCGCGGATCTCGGATAGCCGTTCCTGATCCAGCTTCGGCTCTCCTTTATAAAGGCCGTGGGCGGTTCCGATTGCGACTGCCAATGATGTGGCCCCTGTGCGCTCTACAAACTCCTTTGCCTGCTGCGGATCCGTATAGCCATCTCCTTCCCCTCCGTCCAGGTCATCTTCCTTGCCGCCTACCTTGCCCAGCTCCGCTTCCACCGGAATGCCAGAAGGCGCGCAGGCGTCCGCCACCGCTTTTGTGACAGCAATATTTTCCTCATATCCTTCGTGGGAGCCATCAATCATAATGGAGGTATAACCAGTCCGCAGCGCCTGCATAGCAAGCCCGTAGCTGGAACCATGATCCAAGTGAAGCGCCACCGGAACCTTTGCCCGCTCCGCCGCGGCCCGCACATTGGCCAGGTAATAGTCCAGTCCCGCATAGTTCACGGTGGACGGGGTAGTCTGCATGATGACCGGAGATTTAAGCTCTTCCGCCGCCTCAATCACAGCCATGACCATTTCCATATTCTCCACATTAAATGCCCCTACGGCATAATGTCCATCCTGGGCATCCTGTAACATTTTTTTCGTTGTAACTAATGGCATAGTATCTTCCTCCCTTATAGCCTGTGATTTATCAAACTTCTATCTTCTGGATCCTTACACAGGGATAAATCTTCTCCAGCTCGTCTGTCTCAAAGTAACCAGTCTGTTCACTGAGCGCATTGGCAGCTGACACAGCCACTGCGTACTTCAGGCTCTCCTTATCATCATATCCACGTCTGAAAGCCACCGCGAACGCGGCCACCATAGAGTCTCCGCACCCTACTGTATTGACTGCCTTTATTTTGGGAGGGATTCCATGGAAGATCCCCTGGCCGCATACCAGCAGCGCCCCTTCTTTGCCCAAGGACACAACCACCCGGCCAATCCCTCCACGGTGCAGCATAAGGGCTGCTTCCTTTACCTCCTTCAGGTTAGTCACCGGCTTTCCCACCAGCATGGAAAGCTCCTCCTGGTTCGGTTTAATCATATCTGGCCCGGCCTTTATGCCCTCCCGCAGCAGTTCCCCGCTGGTATCCAGGATGACCAGCTTCCCCCATCCTTTGACCTTATGTACCAAATCCCCGTAGATATCTTTTCTGACTCCTTTCGGAACGCTGCCTGACATTGTGACCACCTCTGCATCGGTACATATCTTTTCAAACTCCGCCATAAAGCGTTCCAGTTCCAGGGCATTCACTTCCTCCCCTGGTTCCAGAAATTCTGTAGACTGATGTTTTTCATCCAGAATATTGATACAGCATCTGGTCTGCGCATTCACATGGACAAACCGCCCGGTAAGGCCGTCTTCATAAGCCAACTGTTCTAACAGCTCCCCGTTCTTTCCTCCCGCCAGGCCGGAGGGCATGACTTCTTCTCCACAGAGTTTCACTACCCGGGCCACGTTTAATCCTTTTCCTCCCGCCGTATTCCTGCAGGAATCTACCCGCATCACGGTTCCCGGACAAACTGTTCCTGATATCTGATAGGCTTTGTCGATTGACGTGTTTAAAGTTAAGGTTATAATCATTCCCTGCCTCCTTACTGCTCGCTGTCCACCAGGATCTTCCCCTTGACCTGTCCCGGAGTCTTGAACATCTCAAAGGCGTCGGCAATCTCCTTTAAAGGCACCTTTTTGAAAATTAGTGAATCATCAAATTTCAGCTGTCCTGTCTGGAAATAGTGGGCCGCCATCTCCCATTCTTTACCCGGGAATGGAGCGCTGTAGGACATCCAGGAGCCGGTCAGCATAAACTCCTTGCGGTTCATATTTTCCCACTCCGAAACGCTGAAGGCCAGCTCCCTGGTCGGAGTACCAATCATGCATACGCCGGCTTTATTCGCCGCCAGTGCAAAGGCCATCTTGATCGTAACCGTATTCCCGGCTGTCTCATACACGTAATCGTATCCGGCTCCCTGGGTAAGGGCTTTCGCTTTCTCCAGATAGCCGTCCTCCCCGGTATTGACCACTGCGTCCGCCCCCAGTTTCTTGGCCAGCTCCAGGCGTTCCGGCGTGATGTCGAACACCACCACCTTGGAAGCGCCGAATATCCTGGCCCACTGCATGGTAAACAGCCCGATGGTCCCTCCTCCCAGAATTGCTACTGTCTTTCCTCCCTGGTAATCCACGCGCATCAGTCCGTGAAGGGCCACTGTGGCGGGCTCAAAAAACGCTCCTTGCTCAAAGCTCACGTCATCTCCGAATGGCACCGCGTTCTTCTCCGGCACCACCACGTACTCGGCAAAGCTTCCGTATTCCCTGGAGCCGATGAAGCTGTAATGCTTACAGAGGGAATAATCTCCTCTCTGGCAGTCCGGGCATTTCATACATGGCACCAACGGAACCCCCGCCACCCTGTCCCCTTCCTTCAGCGCGGCAACACCTTCTCCCACCTCCGCAACCGTGCCGGAGAACTCGTGCCCCAGCACATTGTGGAAGAAATGGCAGGCGTCACCGTTCACCCTTGGTACATCCGAGCCGCAGATGCCGGTGTATTTTACCTTGATCTTCACCTGCCCCTTCCCCGGCCTGGGGGTCTCAATCTCTTCAAAACGGATATCATTCTTTGCGTGTACTACTCCTGCTTTCATTCCTGTCTCACCGTTCCTTTCCTTATCTTTTATAATTTTATGATAGCAAAGGACCCGTGCCAAAAACAGTCAAATGTATTTCACATTTACGTGCAGGATTTTTTACCTCAACCTATACCTCCAGCTCATACTCAAACTTCCGTATCCCGTCCGCCATCTCCTTCGGCGAGCCGCACCGTTCCAGCATGTCCCTAAATCTGGAATTCTGCAAAAGATTGACCAGATGGAAAAATGCCTTCAAATGGCGTTCATGGTCAACCGCGCTTAAGCAGCACACATACCGCACCGGCTCTGCCTCCTCATCTCCGAACAGGACCGGCTCCTTTAAACGGATCAGGTTCATCCCCACCCGGAGGGTTCCCGCGTCCGCCGCGTCGTGGGGCATGGCAAACCCGGGGTAAATCACGACATAAGGGCCATTTTCTTCAATATTATGAATCATAGACTCCACATAACACTTCTCTATCACACCATCCCGCAAAAGGCGCGACGCGGACAGACGCACCGCCTCCCGCCAGTCTCTGCATTCCACATCCAGCTCGATCCGGTCCGCTGTCAGTATATGGTGGAGCATAGGCGCAAACAGGTCCGGGTTCTCCCCTTCCACACAAAAATACTGATTCACTTCCTCTTCCACCTTTTTAAGAAGCAGTTCCACATCCTGTTCCTTATACTGGCGGATCACCGGCTTTAACCGGTTTAACAGGCTCTTTGCCGTAATCTTCTTTTTCTCCAGGCGGGGTGGCAGGTTTTTGCGGCTTCGAAGGTCATCAATCAGATGTCCCACCTTCAGGTAGTCCGTATCATCCAGCGAGGGCGTCACCACCACGTTGTCAATCTCACAGTCTGAAAGCCTTACCGTGGAAATGACCATATCCGCCTGTCCTTTCCTGATCCGTCCTACTTCATGGGCCGACATAATATCTACAATCTGGAAGTTAAAATGCTTTTTCAGCCGCTCTAACAGCAGCTGAGAAGTGCCGATTCCTCCATGGCAGACCAGGATAACATGGAACGCCACTTCCTTATTTTTCTTGCGTTCAATGGCCGCGCAGATATGGATGGCTATATAGGTCAGCTCCACCGGACTTAATGGGCGGCGTATATATTTTTCCACAATCGCCCTGTTCTCGTCCACCGCGTACTCAATCTGCTTATTCTTATCCAGAATCTGTCTTAAAACAGGATTTTCCTTAAAGGACAGATCGGATGACTCAAATATGGACTGCAGATGGTTGGACAGATTTTCATAAAACACATAATCATTGTTAAAATCCAGCTCCAGCGTTCTGGAAACCGCCTCTATGAACTGCCTGGTAATCAGCTGTGTCTTCACAATATCCCCGTTAAAATCATCCTTCTTCAGATACCGGAGTCCTGAAAGCACCATGCTTAGATACTGGACCTCATCTTCCGTCACCGTAACCCCACAGTACTGGCACAGGTATTTTAAAATTCCGGCCGCCATAGGGTAGCGCAGGTTATGGGAAATATCCTGTTTTTCCACAAACTCCCCCTGGCGCACCCTTTTTAACAGAATGCTCAGGTATAGGGTCAGTTCATGGAAGGAGTCATCGGTTATAAAGCTGTTGTTGGCGTGCTCCTGCTCATTGATGATTTTCCGTATGATTTCCTGTTCCTCTCCCTCAATTCCCATCAGCCGGTTTAGTGTATTCCCCGCAAAATCCATCTGGCCGAATTCCCGCTGGGGCCGGTTCATAAGCAGCAGCATCCTGCGCTTCCTGCTCTCCTCTCCTTCCACCCTAAGCCCCTTGTTGGAATGGGATATGACCTTAAGCTTTTCCTGTGAAATGAACCGTTTTACATCATCCAGGTCATTGATGACCGTAACCCGGCTCACGAAAAGGATATCCGCGATTTTGGCCAGCGTCGTATACTCCGATGATGAGATCAGGATCGCCGCCATAATCAGTTTGCGTTCTTCTTTGGATAATTTATAGGAATAGAAATCATTTTCCAATACAAACTTCTGCACCTCTTCTATTTCAGGCCTGTACTCAATCCGGCCGTTGCTTCCAAGTTTAATGAGGCTTAAGCCATTCTGCCCAAGCCAGTCGTTGATGTTGTTCAGATCGTTGCGTATGGTCCTCTCCGACACGCCAAAATGCGTCGACAGGTCTGATATGGTCAGGATCTGATCTGTCCTGATTAATTCACCTACAATATCTTTCGTCCGTTTATTCATGATATCCCCCACAATCCGGTTTTCACATTACAATAACCGTTTTACTGCGTCCAATATTTCCTCCGGTTTCCATACAATTGCATCCGCGTCCCGCACTTCCTCCGGAGCGTACCCGTATGCGCATCCAATCACAGGTATATGATTGTCCCGGGCAGCCCACACATCGAACCTTCTGTCCCCCACCATCAATGCGCCGCAGCCTGTCTCATCTATCATTCTTCGTATGATTTCCGTCTTATTGCTGCCCATCGCCAGAGAGCCGATCCTGTCGAAGTATGATGTCAGCCGCAGGGCAGACAATACACGGTTAATATGGTCAGGATAGGCATTGGAGCAGATGGACAGTCCATATCCTGCTGACTTAAGGGCCGTCAAAGTTTCCTCAATTCCCTCAAAGGTACAGGCACGTTCTGCCATAAGGACTGCTTCATAACGTTCGATATCAGCCCTCCAGGCCTTCAGCTCATCCTCTTTTAGGATTCCGAACAGTTTCTCTATAATCGCGGCCGGACTGAGTCCGATACAGGCAATAATTTCTTTCCGTTCCACCTTGAGGTCCCGTTTTTCCAGAGCTTTCTCATATGCTTCTACCGCATAAAGATCCGTACGGTTTAAGGTGCCGTCTATGTCAAATATAATATATTGTTTCACTGTCTCCTCCTGTTAATTGTGATAAACGCAGATAAGAAGCAGATTTACATCCCCTTCTTACCTGGTGTATGACCGGGAAATGTTCTGCCCCAGACACGCTTCCATGCTATTCTTCTGTTTTCAGTTCTCCGGCCCTCTGTTTGGACAGACGGATGGCAAAGACCATGCAGATTATATATATCACCGCAATAACAGCCATTCCGATCAGATTGCTGCGCTCAAACAATTGAGTGAATATATAAGTGATGGGGCATCCTCCCTGATCCAGAGCCGCCATACGGCTCACGCCTCCTGTCATTCCCGTACTCTGGGCCAGACCAGTCACCCATGGGATGGTCTGGTTGGCAATCCAGATGGTCATGTACATGATGCCGCAGCCCGATATCAGGGTACGAAAAATATTTCCCTTATGTACAGCACATGCAATGGCGATAAAGAAACCGATGGTAGCCAGATCGCCAAAAGGAAGTACATTGTTGCCCGGCACAAGCACGGCAATCAGAATGGTAAGCGGAATGAAAATCAATCCGGTTGTCACCACCTGTGAATCCCCCAGAAGGATGGCGGGGTCCAGTCCGATATAGAAATCCGAGTCCCCGAATTTTTCGGATAACAGCTGCTTTGCCCGCTCTGACAGGGGCAGAAGGCCATCCATAATACATTTGACAACCTTTGGCATCAATACCATGACAGCAGACATCTTAATGCCCAGAGGTAATGCTTCCTGCACGCTGTAGCCAGCGAGGAATCCCACGATGGCACCTAGAAGGCCTCCAATCACGATGGGTTCGCCCATCACTCCAACCTTTTCCTGAAGCGTGTCGGCAGATATATCAATCTTGTTAATCCCCGGTATCTTATCAAGGAAATATTCAAATACACAGGCCACCGGTGCCAGATAAGCAGCCGTGCCATGAGGAACCGTAATCCCGTCCAGTTCAAAGTAATCTTCCATCAGAGGCGCCCAAAGGTCTCCCAGTTTATAAGAGATAACCGCGTGGACTACAACACCAAGGATGCCTATGGCAAAGCTTCCCGTCACCGTATAGGCAATGGCCCCAGTAAAGGTCATGTGCCAGATATTCCAGATATCAATATTTACTGTCTTAGTAAGTTTTAAAAAGAGCATAATCAGATTGACGGCAATGGCGATGGGAATTGCCACCGTTGCGATATTGGACGCCCATGTCATGGGGGATGCGCCCGGCCATCCGATGTCAACAACACTTAAGGTAAGGCCGAAATTCTCCGACATGGCCTTAGCCGCCGGTCCAAGCTGGGCGTTCATCATGTCCACGATCAGTGATAAACCTACAAATCCAACGCCGATCATAAGGCCGGACCGGATTGCCTTCCCAACCCTGACTCCTACGATTATGCTTAAGATTGCAATAACAATGGGAAGCATGACAGAAGCTCCCATATCAATGATATACTGAATAATATCTCCAAAAATACCCATGATTCCCTCCTATATCAACAGTTTGGCTTACAACGTCTCCTTCGCCTGCCACTGTCTACTCTGACCGCAGTACATCCAGAATCGCCCTCTCAGTCTTTTCCACTCCGATTCCCGAGATAAAAGGCATACCGGTAATCAGCGGAACACCATAGTCCCGTTTTACTTTAGAGGTTGTGACAATCAGGCTTGCTCCCGAAAGGTTGGATTCGATCTCGGAGATCCTCACCTGACAGATTTCAATCTCAATCCCATTCTTTTTTCCCAGTTCCACCACCTTATTTGCCGCGATTGTTGAAGTTGCCACTGCCCCGCCACATGCTACGATTACTTTCTTCTTCATTTCCCATTCTCCTTTTCTTTGATGATTTCCACAATCTCATCCGCTTCCTTTGCAGACATAATTCTCTCCAGTGCCTTCTTGTCCTGGATCACTGCCAGGATGTTCTGGATTTTCTCCAGATGTTTGTTCGGATTATCCACAGCCAGCATGAACACTACCCGCACTGCCACCGGCACGTCATCTGTAGCCATATGAACAAATTCCACCGGTTCCTTCAGGGTAGCGATGCCGATTCCGGCCCGGTTCACATGGCTTACATCCGTATGGGGCATCGCAACGCCTGCGCCATCAATGTCAATACCGGTAGGGAATTCTACCTCCCTGTCCTTTAATGCCTGGACGTAACTGGGCTTGCAGTAGCCAAGCTCCACAAAACGGCCGCCCATGGATTCCATGATATCGTCCTTAGTCTTCGCGTCCAAACCAACGGCAAATACCCCGCTGTCAAGCTCATTCCAGATCATCGAATCACTCCTTTCATGTACTCTGTTTCTTTTGATTTCTCTTGATGACTTTATCTTAGCATTTCCAACAGAAATAGAACAGTCAAAACTGTTGCACGGATTTTTGAAAAGAAATGTAATGAATACATGAATTTAGATCTGATGAAACGATATGCCGCTCTCACCCAGGGAGCATGCATTAGTAATGAAAAGGACCTCCACATTCGGTGTAGCTGCACTGTTCCCGTTCCTCACTCCCGGATAGCCAATGCAACAGTCAAGTGACTCTTAAGTTTATGATGTTGGGCTAAGCCGGTGGTCCTGACTCATGCTCTCTTTTTACATGGGATTGGGTTATATCAGTAAAATACATCGGAATATGCCAGGCTTGAATAATATAACAGGTTAGAAGTATTACATAGAAAAATCCAATTGGACAAACAATTTTTTTGTTAGTAAACTAAATTGGATGTATATCAGAAACCATAATGAGACAATACAAAAGAGGGCTATGATGAATCAGGTAATTTATAGAGAAAGAAGAAATACAGACTCCATGAAGTGGGATAACTGTGGGGAAAAGTTTGGCAATAAGGACCTGCTTCCTTTATGGGTGGCCGACATGGATTTCGCGGTTCCGGAATGTGTGAAGGACGCTATAAAGGAATATGCTGATTTCGGAGTATTCGGATATTATAATACGCCGCATGCATACGGTGACGCGTTTATACGCTGGGAGGAAACATATCATAAATATCAGGTAAAAAGAGAGTGGATGCGTTTTGCTCCCGGCGTTGTTCCGGCGGTTAACTGGCTGATACATATACTGACCAGGGAACAGGAGGGGGTTATTATTATGCCTCCCGTGTATTATCCATTCCGAGATGCAATTGTTAATAATAACAGACAGGTAGTGGAAAGCCCTCTGGTCCGTACGGGGAAGGGATATGTGATGGACTATGAGGACTTTGAACAGAAAATAATGGAATATGATCCAAAGGTGTTTATACTGTGTTCTCCCCATAATCCGGTGGGACGGGTATGGACAGCCGAGGAGATTCAAAAGGCGCTGGATATCTGTAGGAAGCATCATGTCTATGTTATCTCTGATGAGATTCACCAGGATATCATTATGAAGGGATATGAGCATGTTGTAGCAGCCACAACCGGAAAATACGATGATATTTTGGTCACTCTTACGGCGGCAACCAAGACGTTCAACCTGGCGGCCTGCCAGAACTCCATTCTGATCATGCCGGATAAGCAGATGCGGGATAAGTATGACCGGTATGTAAACCGGCTGCGGATAAAGGGCGGGAATGCATTTGGCTATATTGCGGTGCAGACCGCCTACGAAAAGGGGCGGGATTGGCTGGAGGAGGTACTGGATATCATAGAATCCAATTACTACTATATGAAGAATGCTCTTCAGGAAGCTCTGCCGGACGTGTGGATCTGTACACTTGAGGGAACATACCTGATGTGGATTGATTTGGGCAGATACATAAAACCGGAGGATATGGAGCATGTAATCCGGGATAAATGCGGTTTGGCCGTGGATTACGGCAGCTGGTTCGGGGAAGGTGAAAACGCCGGGTTTATCCGCGTCAATCTTGCCACCAGGCGGGAAAACATAGAAATAGCGGCACAGAACATAATTCGGGCACTGAAACATGTTTTATAAGGACAGAGTGATACATAAGCAGATATGGAAAATATTAAAATAAGTAATTTATCGTTTGCATATGAAGACAGCAAAAAGCTGATTTTAAAGGATATTGATATGGAGGTTCAGGCCGGAGAATTTGTCTGTATTCTGGGACAGTCCGGATGCGGCAAAAGTACGCTTCTGCGTCTGCTGGCCGGTCTTGAAAAGCCTACGGCTGGTGAGCTGTTAATCGGCAGTGAAAGGGTCACGGGAGCCAGCCTGGAACGGGGAGTGGTATTCCAGGATTATGGCCTGTTTCCGTGGATGACAGCCGGTGAGAATATCCTGCTTGCATTGAAACAGCGTTTTCCCGGAAAAACAAAGCAGGAATTAAAGCAGACTGCCGTGAACATGCTGCGGGAAGTGGGCCTGGCGGAACCGGTCTATAAGATGCTACCAAAGGAATTATCCGGAGGCATGAAGCAGCGGTGTGCCATTGCCCAAGCATTCAGTATGGACCCGCCTATTCTTCTGATGGACGAGCCCTTTGGAGCCCTGGACGCGGTGACTCGGGCCAGGCTTCAGGACCTGGTCCTTAAGCTGTGGGCACAGGATAACCCGAAGAAAACCGTGTTTTTTGTGACTCATGATGTGGATGAGGCAATTCTCTTAGCTAACCGCATCATTGTTCTGGGCCAATCGCCCAGCAGCATTATATACGAGTGCGTGATCCCGGAAGACGGCCGTCCCACCAGGGAGATACAGTTTGAAAATCCGGAATTGCTCAGAATGCGCACTAAATTGATCCGCCAGATAAACAAGGATGTGACAGATCACATTGAATAAAAGATGGATAAGGATCTGACCGGCTGTCAGGTCCTATAACCATAAATATACGGTAACAGAAAGGAAAAAAACATGAAAAAGAGAATCTTTACCGTGCTTCTGGCAGCGGCTGTGGCAGTCAGTCTGACAGCCTGCGCCGGCACGGCAGGCAGCAACCCCGGTGGAAAAACAGAGGAAACATCGGCAAGTGAAGGAGCGTCAAAGGAGACCGCGGAAAGCGTATCCGCACCAAAAGAAACACTTGCGGAAGAAACACCGGAACAGGCTGTATCGGATGAAAAGGAATCCGGTGAAAACATGCCGGAGCAGAGCGTGGTAAAATGGAACTGCGGGACAAGCGGCAATGTGCTTCTGACAATTGCAGAGGAAAAGGGATATCTGAAGGACGAGGGAATCACTATCGAGTACGTTGAGGCCAATGCCAATGCCGACGCGATGACGCTGTTAGCTACAGGCAAGGTAGATGTCGTATCAAATGCAGGGACAAGCAATCCGCTGCAGCAGATTGCGTCCGGGGTGGACCTGACAATCTTTGGAGGTCACATGGTGGAAGGCTGTATGCCGGTTGTGGCGAAAGCCGGCGCCCAGTGGAATGGGATTGAATCCTTTATTGGCAAAAAGGTGGCGGTGAATCCCAGCTATTTTGCGTTTACTGGCGCAGTGATGGATTTGGGCTATGATAATCCTCTTGAAGCTGTGGACTGGGAAATTTACTCCGACTACAATGACGCCCTGGCAGCAGTAATCCGCGGGGACGTAGAATATGCACTTATGGGAACAGGACAGAACCTGGCTGTTCAGGAGATGGCGAAAAACGGGGAAATTGACATCGTAAGCTATCAGAGTGAAATCATGGAGAATTATTCCTGCTGCAGAATGGAAGGCCAGACCCAATGGGTAAATGATAATCCCAATACGGTAAAAGCTATTATCCGCGCATTGTTACGGGCCCAGTCTTATTATGAGAACAATAAGGAGGAAGCGGTCAAATTACATGCCGCAAAGATCAAGGCCACGGAAGAATATGTGGCTGCTTATATGCTGGATGACGAGCATTATTTTGTAAGTGTTGACCCCCTTAAAAATTCGGTAAAGCGGGCGTGGGATATCCTTGACAAAACAGGATTCTTAGATGAGAAAGCAAAAGAGATCAATATAGATGACCATATTAATACAAAGTTATACGAGGAAGCCCTTGGAGAGGCAGAAGATGCATATGGCAAGGAAGCGCCTGAGTTCTATCAGAACATGAAAACCTTCTTTGCAGAGAACGACAAATAAGAGAAGCGGTTAAGGAGACAGGGCTATGAAAAAGCCGGCGGCATTTATAAAGAAATACTGGATTACATTCTGCATATTCTCAGGGCTGGTGCTGCTGTATGTTTATGTGACGGAACAAAAACTGGTGAATCCATATCTGTTTCCATCCACTGACGCGATTAAACAGGCCTTTATCTCAAGCCGCGGCATGATGGCGGGTAATATGATAGCGTCCTTTAAGCTGCTGATACCGTCCGTGACAGTTTCGCTGCTTATTGCCCTGTTCCTTGGGACAATCATGGGCATGAATACAAGGGTAAGGGAAGTTCTGTATCCGGTCATTTACGCTTTTAGCGTGATACCATCTATTCTTTTGTCTCCCTTTGTACTTCTCATGGCACCAAGCCTGTTTTCAGCGTCCGTTTTTTTAATTGTTTACAACATTATGTGGGCCACTCTTTTTGCCACTATTACAGGTATCATGACAATCGACAAACGATATCTGGACAAGGCAGCCACCCTGGAGCTGCGGGGATTTAAGAGGCTGATAAAAGTGATCCTTCCGGCGGCAAGCCCATCCATCCTGGCTGGGTTTGTCAATTCCCTGCGCAGTTCCTTTGTTATGCTGGTATTTGCTGAGATGTACGGGGCAGGTCAGGGCATGGGATATTTTGTGAAGAAGTATGCGGAATTAGGCATTTTCGCCAATACATGGGTTGGTTTTGTTTTTATGGTTATCGTATTGGTTATCGTGATGCAGATATTTGAGATGCTCAAAAAGCATTTGTTAAAGTGGACCATAGATTAGAGGGCTTTGCCGGAAGGACAGCGGTAAAGCTGGTGTAAAGCCAACAGGAAGCCAGCAGGAAATCAACAAAAAGCCATAAAAAACAAAAAAAAAAAGGGGGGGGGCTATCGGTTAATATCGATTTCTGCCCTCCATGCAAGAAAGAAACAATCCCACAGTATTCTGGCTTCTTCAAAGCCTGGAAGCTCTATGGGACTGTCTCTTTCTTTTTGTAACTCTTATTTTAGGGCGCAAAAAAACCTTGTTTGGATTTTCTGATGCGGTGGTCGGAGTGCGTTTATCCATTTCCCGGCACCAGAAAGGAGCTGTTGCTCCGGTAGATTATTCATGTACTTTTGCAACAACTCCCTGCTGACTAATTATTTCTGGCTTCTTCCATAGCTTTCTCACCAATTTCCAGGGCATCCTTCAGGGCGCTATCCAAATCCTTTTCTCCGCTGAATACCAGGTCCAGCTGTTCGCCCAGAGCATCCAGCGCATTGATGCCTCCGATATTCCTGGTTCCCTGGAACCCGTTATCCATATTATCAAAGCAAAGCTGTTTGATAGGTTTTTCCGCCAGAACAGCAGCAAATACCGAGTCATGCTGGGCTGACCTGCGCACGGGTATGTAGCCTGTCTGGGCTGCAAAATACGCGGTGTTCTCTGTATTGGTCAGGAATTTAATAAAATCCCATGCCGCCTGCTTCTGTTCTTTACTTCCTGTGTTGAATACTGTTACATTGGTTCCATAGTAGAGCTGGTCATTTGTCTTATGGGCTGGAAGGGCTGCCGCATTGATTATGATTCCCTCCATTGTATCGTTTTCAATATAGGGAAGGGCTGAGGTGGATGCCACGCACATGGCCGCGCGACCCTGCTGCACAGGGACATTGGCATTCTTGTCCTCACCTGCAAACCTTACTGTTTTTGCCTGGAACATACTGTTCAGGAACTGGATAGCTTCCTTGGTCTCAGGCGTATCAAAATAAAGCTCGTTAGTCTCCTCATTCATTGTCCTGCCCCCGCACTGCTTCAGCCAGGGCGCAATATCCGTGGACAGGTTGTTTGCAAACACGGTGCCGTAAACATCCGGTTCCCCGTCCCCATCCGTATCCTTTGTCAGCTTTTCATTGGCAGCTTTCCATTCTTCCCATGTCGCAGGAACCTCCACGCCTGCCTCCTCCAGCATTCCTTCATTATAATACAGCACCATCATGCTCTTATTAAAAGGCATGGCATACTGCTTACCATCCCAGATGCCATCGTCAAAGAACATTTTCGGTATATCATCATAATCTTCCTGGGTAAATCCGGTTCCCTCCGCCTGCATATAGGGCGTCAGGTCTTCAACCAAATCCTTGGAAATATACCAGGAGAGCCGGTTGGAATACACCTGGGCCATAGTTGGCAGCTGGTCTGCCTTGGCTGAGGCCATTAATTTGTCGAACAAATCCAGGTAGCCGCCCTGGTTCACAAGGGTTACCTTTACATCGGGACGCCCTGCCATAAAATCATCTGCTATCTTCTGGATTGCCTCTTCATTGACGCCGCTCATTGCATGCCACCATGTGATTTCCACCTGGCTGTCCCCTGAGCCTTCCCCCTCCGCGGCCTTGGCCTCCTGGCTGTCCCCGACATTTTCCTGTTTCTGCGCCTCGGACTGCGTCTGTGCAGGCGTCCCGGCGGGCGCTGCAGTCTCCTGTTTGCTGCCGCAGGCAGTCATGGAGCACACCATGGCTGCTGCCATGAACCCCAACATCATTTTTCTCATGTTCTTTTCCTCCAATATGCATATTGTTTTTATGAAAAACCATTTGGTTTTTTCCGTATTCCATCCACTGTCATCACCCTTTTAAGCCGGCGCTGCTCACCCCCCGGATAATATATTTCCGGGCAAAAAAATATACCAGCAGTATGGGTGAGATAATCATAAGTGAAAATGCCATCAGCGTATTATACTGTACGCCGGCCTCTGTAGAAAATGCAGCCAACGCAACGGGCAGGGTTCTCATTTCATTGGTATTGGTCACAATCAACGGCCACATATAGGAATTCCAGCTGTTGATAAGTTTGAGCAGTGCAATCGCCACTATGGCAGGCTTGCTCATGGGGACCATGACAGTGATTAGATACCGAAATCTGCGGCATCCGTCTATACGGGCAGCCTTATAATAAGCAGCCGGTATGGATGAAAACTGCTGCTTCAGCAAAAAGATGGAAAACACGCTGGCGCACCATGGCAGAATAAGGGCTTTATATGTATTAATCCAACCCAAATCCGCCAGCGTCACATAATTAGGTATAATCAGTATCTCCCCCGGCACCATCATGGTTGCCACCAGAAGCATGAACAAAGCGTCCCTGCCCTTAAAATCCATCTGGGAAAATGCATAGGCAGCCAGTATGGTGGTGAGCAGTTCCCCTGCCGTGATTGCAAGGGAGACTATGGCACTGTTGAAAAAATAAACTGCAAAAGGGGCTACGCAGTACGCATCCACATAATTTTCCCACATAATGACAGACGGGAACCATTTAGGAGGCATCATCAGAACCTCCCTGGACGGTTTCAGCGAGGTAAGAAGCATCCACACAAAGGGCAGAAGCATAAAGGCAGCTCCAGCCAGCAAGATACAATATCCCCCGGCCCTTGCAGCACGTTTCTTTAATCCCATGATTTCCTCCTTCTGGACAGCAGAAACTGCAGCAGTGTAACTGCAAAAATCAACAGAAACAGAAAGAAGGCTGCGGCTGCGGCTATAGAGAATTCCCAATGCTCGTAAAATTTACTAAATATGTAGTAGACAATGGTAAGACCGCTCCTGGACGGTCCCGGCTTATGGTTATACATGACATAGACTTCATCAAATGTTTTAAAACATCCAATGACCGTGGTTATGGAGAGGAATATAAGAGTTGGCTTCAGCATGGGAATGGTCACATGCCAGAACCGGTTCATGGTCCTGGCCCCGTCCACCCGTGCTGCACTGTAGTACCTTTTATCAATTCCCTGAAGGGCTGCCAGGAAGATAATAATCCTGTACCCCAATCCTTTCCATATGCACAATGCCACCAGTATGGGCATGGTCATGTGCCTGTCCGTCAACCAGGCGATTTTCTTTCCTCCGAAAAAACGTATAATCCCATTTACCAGGCCGTAATCCTTGTTAAGCATCCAGCTCCACACAATGGATACCGCCACCATGGAAGTGACAAAGGGCAGAAAGTAAACACTCTGGAAAAAAGGCTTGAACCGTATGTTGCTGTTTAACAGCAGAGCAAACAAAAGACCTGAGCCAATGGACAGGGGCGCCGCAAAAAACACCAGCACACATGTATTCTTCATTGCAATCCGGAAATTCTCATCGCCCAGGATGTATCTGAAATTTCCCAGTCCCCATTCGTACACCGTGTCTGTCAGATAGTCAAACCTGGTGTAAAACCCCATCATAAAAGATTTATATATTGGATACACCTGAAATGTAAGCAATATGGCCAGGGCCGGCGCCAGATATAGCCAGGCACTCATGTCTCCCCATCTTCCGGTCTTTTGTCCCCGTTTTAAACCTGTATCCTTTTTATTCCCCAGCTTTCCCATTACACTCTGTTTCACCTTTCTCCGGGAAAAGATATATTTTCTTTACCGCCAGATTTATAACATCACCTATCCCGTAATTGTGGTCCCAGCTTACACAGGCTGTCAGCCTGTGGCCCCAGGTCTCCACCTTCAGGTAAATTTCCTTTCCAAGGGTCTGGACAGCAATCACCCGCCCCATAAAATCACTGTGTTCCTGGCTGGCCACCACATAAATATCCTCCGGCCTGACACCTGCTTCCAGGTCTGCCTGTTCCCCAGGCAGACCGGTCTGCTCCCACACACACTTTTTAACCGGCAGCTGCATACCGCCGTGACCGCAGTCCTGTACCATCAGTTTTCCCCCAACCATCCGGCAGGTAAGGAAGTTAATCGGCGGATTCCCAAGGAAACCAGCTGTAAACCGGTTGGCAGGATGGGTATACATATCCTTGGGCGTGGAATACTGCTGCATCACCCCTTCCTTCAACAGAAGGATCCTGTCCGATATACTCATAGCCTCTTCCTGGTCATGGGTCACGAATATGGTGGTGATACCCAGCTTTTTCTGTAAGGAACGTATTTCATCCCTCAGTTCAATTCTGAGCCTTGCATCCAGATTGGAAAATGGCTCGTCCAGCAAAAGAATCGTGGGCTGTTTTACCAGTGCCCTTGCAATTGCCACTCTTTGCTGCTGCCCTCCTGACAGCTGGCTGGGTCTGCGGTTTAAAAGATCTTCAATCTGCATCATCCCGGCCACTGCCCTTACCTTTTCCTCCCGCTGTGCCTTCGCAATATGGCGCATACGAAGGGGAAACTCAATATTCCGGCTTACCGTCATATGGGGATACAGGGCATAGTTCTGGAATACCATACCGATGTCCCTGTCCTCTGCCTCCACCTGGTTCACTCTCTTACCATCAAAAAAAATATCGCCTTCTGTAGGCGGTTCCAAACCCGCAATCATGGAAAGTGTGGTGCTTTTCCCACAGCCCGATGGCCCCAGAAGGCACACCAGCTCCCCCTCCCTGATTTCGACGGACAGTCCTTTAACAGCCGTGGTGTTCCTGAATTTCTTGGTTATATTCTTTAAAATAATCACCAATTATCCCCTCCCGTGTCTTATGTGCCAGCAACCAAAGACATGACTGCCTGCAGGTCCCCTGGTTTAAGTCCCTCCATAGGCAGCTGGATTCCTTCTTCCTCCATCATGGACTTAAGGACCTCCATCATGACTCCTGTTCCCGGCACGCTATGACAGGTAGACAGTACCTCCTGTAAGTCCGTTCTTCTGGAGAACTCTCCTCCCCAGCACCCACTACAGGTACGCGATACTCCGCAGCTTGGGCTGCCGTCAATGCCAACCACACCCAGCACAGAAAAGCGCCCCCGTTCGCCCGGTGCCATATATGCCTTCATCTGGGTGAGAATAGGCTCCAGAATTTTTCTGCAGTGCTCCCTGAAAAACGGATTGTCAAACTGCTCCTTTGTATGTCCCCACCGGCCTGGTCCGTAAAGGGTAAATTCCGGACAAGGCAGCTGAACCAGCTGGATTCCCTGTTCAACTGTCTTTACCACAAACTCCAGCCTGGACTCCTCTTCCTTTTTCCCGGCATCCCCGTACCGGACCACCTTGGCGGCTGTGTTCAAAATACAATGACTGACAAACAATATCTTATGCATACTATATATCCACACCTTTGGCTGTTTTTCTCTCCTACATTTGATTACTCTGACCTATAAGCGTAACTTTCATTATAGCACCTTTTAAACTTGTATTTAAATAGGATATTTCTATATGGATTTTTATATAATATATACTTTCTATTTCATTGCAATTCTACCCATCCTGTGGCAGGCCAACCTGTGTCCCGGACAAATTTCTTCCAGCTCAGGAGCTGACCTGCGGCATTTGTCACAGGCGTGAGGGCAGCGGGTATGGAACACACATCCCTTAAATTCATCGGTGTACATCGGTAGTTCGCCCTTAAGAGAGACCGTTCTCTCCTTCTTGTTAAAGTCCGGAATGGAGGCAAATAATGCCTGTGTATACGGATGAAGGGGATGGGAAAAGAGTTCGTCCGTACCGGCCTCTTCCACCAGTGTACCAAGATACATAACGCCGATACGGCTGGATATATACCGCACCACGCCGATATCGTGGGATATGAACAGCAGACTTAGGTTCATCTCTCTCTGCAGGGAAGTCAGCATGTTCAGAATCTGGGACTGAATGGACACATCCAGCGCAGAAACCGGCTCATCGCAGATAATCAGCTTCGGTTCGATAATCAGCGCCCTTGCAATGCCCAACCGCTGCACCTGTCCACCGGACAACTCATGTGGGTAGCGGAAGTAATAATCATCGGACAATCCGACCATTCCCAGAATTTCCATCACCTTTTGGCGGCGCTCTTCTCCGTCTCCCATCCCCTGGACTATCAGGGGTTCCTCCAGCAGGGTCCCGACGCGTGAGCGGGGATTCAGGGAGGACAGTGTATCCTGAAAGACCATCTGCAAATCCCGACGCAGAGGGCGGAATTCACTGTCACTCAGCCTGGTCAGGTCTCGGCCTTTATAAAGGATTTCACCGCTGTCAGGTTTTACCAGACCCAGGATGGACCGTCCGGTGGTGCTTTTTCCGCAGCCGGATTCCCCCACCAGGCCATAGGTCTCGCCTTCGTACAGCGCCAGGCACATATTGGAGACTGCCCGCATATATGTCCTGGGAGGAAACAGCTTTCCCAGAGGGCCATATACAGGGTAGCGTTTCTGAAGGTTCTTCATTTCTAAAAGTGGCGTCTTCATCTTACACCACCTCCTGTTCCGGAACATATTTCCAACACTTTGCTTTATGGCCAAGATACACCTCCACGGATGGAGGGTTTTGCAGCATACAGCGCTGGTCAGCGTAAGGACAGCGGGTGCAGAAACGGCATCCCTCAGGCACATTGGACAAGGGCGGCACCACGCCAGAAATCACATGCAGGGGCTGGCTGCGGTCTGAATCCAGACGCGGGATACAGTCCAACAGGCCCTGGGTATATGGATGAAGGGGACGGGTAAATAATACTTCTGCCTGAGCCTCCTCTACAAGATTTCCAAGATACATGACGCGTACACTGTGGCAGATCCGGGCCATGGCTCCCAGGTCATGGGTGATAAACAGGACTGACATCCTCATGCGTTCGTTCAGTTCTGCAATCAGGTTTAAGATCTGCTCCTGTATGGTTACATCCAGAGCCGTGGTGGGTTCATCGGCAATCAGCAGCTTCGGTTCGCAGGACAGGGCCATGGCAATCATCACCCTCTGCTGCATACCGCCTGACAGTTCGTAAGGATACTTTGTCATACAGTCCTGCGGGTTGGGTATGCCGGTCAGGTGCAGCAGCTCCCCGCACCGTTCCTCAGCCTGCTGTTTTGTCATCTTTTTATGCACTATCAACACTTCCAATAGCTGTCTGCCGACAGTGTGAACCGGGCTTAAGGATGTCATAGGGTCCTGAAAAATGACTGCAATCCGGTTGCCCCGTATTCCGCGCATTTCAGCCTGGGACACTCTTAAAAGGTCCTTTCCCTCAAACAGTACCTGGCCTTCATAGTTCACATCCGAGTCGTATTCCCGCAGACGCAGAATTGACTGGGACATAACGCTTTTGCCCGAGCCGGATTCCCCCACAACGCCCACGATTTCTCCGGGCCTGATGCTCAGACTCACGCCGTCCACCGCTGTCAATACTTTTTTCCGGGTCGTAAACCTTACCTTCAGATTCCGGATTTCCAGCAATGTTCCTGCTTCATCTGTCATTTTATTTTGCATTATATTTTGCATTTCGTCTGTTTTCATTATCCCTTCTTCCTCCCTGCTGTACGCGGGTCAAGGTAATCCCGCAGTCCATCACCCAACAAATTCAGGCTGAGTACGCAAAGCACTACTGCCAGCCCCGGAAACAGAACGGTCCACGGCGCTTTCTGGAGCACCTGCTTACTGCCTTGCAGAATGTTGCCCCAGCTTGCAGCCGGAGCAGGAATGCCTGCCCCCAGAAAGCTCAGTGACGCCTCAGAGATGATTGCCTGCGCAAAAATAAAGGATGCCTGAACCGTCAATGGCGAGATTACACTCGGCAAAATCAGTTTCCAGAGTATACGCCCACTGCCTGCGCCCTGTACCTTGGCTGCTTCCACATAGGGCTGGCCCCTGGTCACCAGGGCGCTGCTGCGCACAATCCGGGCAACACTGGGGGTGTACACGATGGTCAGGGCTATTATTACGTTCAGATTACTTGCTCCCAGTGCAGCCATAAGCGCAATGGCCAGCAGAACGCCTGGTATGGCTATCAGGCCCTCACAGATACGCATGAGGATGTGATCCAGAACTTTAAAGTAGCTGGCATAGATACCAATGACCGTACCCAGGACGCAGGACAGCAGCGCCACGGCGCCGCCTACCAAAAGAGAGACTCTTGCCCCATAGAGCACGCGAATCATCAAATCCCTGCCGAATTCATCGGTGCCAAAGGGATGGTTCGGACTTGGCCCCTTCAGGCGGTCTGCAATAGCCATTTCATTGGGGTCCACATTGACAGCAGCAGGAATGATTATAGCAGCCAGCACAATGAGAAGAAAAACGATAAGACCTATAATCAGCCCCGGATTGGAAAAAAAACGCTCACGGCGAATCTGGCGCTGTTCGCGGAGGATGACTTCACTTGTCTGGCAATCCGTTGCGGTATTTGATATTTTCAATCTTTCTCCTCCCCTACTTGTTTCCCAGCTGTATGCGCGGGTCCACAAAGCCGTACAGAATATCCACTGCAAGGTTAACCAGCACATAAATAAATGTTACAAACAGAACCACTCCCTGAATAACAAAAACATCCCGGCGCGTAATAGAGGTCATGGTGAGCATGCCCAGTCCCGGTATGTTAAACAGTGTCTCGGTAACGATGGTTCCTGTTACAAGACTGCCAAAGGACTGCCCTACTACTGTCAGTATAGTGGGACCGGCATTTTTCAGTCCGTAAACCAGGACCACTGCAGATTCCTTCAGGCCCTTTGCCCGGGCTGTGCGGATGTAATTCATATACAGTACATCCAGCATAGCCGAGCGGGACATACGGGTGATATAGGCGGCCTGGACCACTCCCAGCGATAGTGCCGGGAGCAGCAGATAACGAAGGTGTTCAAGAATCCCCTGGCTCATCTGCACATAACCTGCCACAGGAAGCCATTTCAGATGGACGCCGAAAAACAACATCAGAAACATACTGAGGAGGAAACCAGGTATGGCGATTCCCAGCAGGGAAACCGATACCGTAATCATGTCGACGCAGGTTCCCCGTCTGTATGCAGCCAAAATTCCCATGGGGACAGCGATAACCAAAGATATAAGCTGCGCGAAAACAGCCAGGCTGAAAGTTGGGGCAAAGTATTCCCCTATGGCGTCCAGCACGGTTGTCTGGAGGAAATAGGACTGTCCCCAGTCACCGTGGAGCATGTTTATGAACCAGTCTGCGTACTGAACAAAAAAAGGGCGGTCAAACCCCAGCTCTGCATTTAAATCTGCAATGGCTTCCGGAGTTGCCTCCATGCCTAAAAGTGCTGTGGCTGGTCCCCCAGGAATCATATAGACCACTAGGAAAACCACCACGGACACCACAAACAGAGTCGGAATCAGAGAGAGAATCCGCTTTATGATATAAGATAACATTATTATTTCCTTCCCATCCAATCATCCATATTGATGTGACAAAAAGCAGGTGGGGGAGAACCCGCCACCTGCCGGTAAACCATGCATTATACAGGAACCTTCACATTCCAGTAAAGCGGAAAGTCAAAAAAATTAAAGCCTTCCACGCCAGCCCCTGTGGCCATCAGGCCGCTGTAGTGTCCCAGAACGCTTGCTGCCCCATATTCGTACAAGAATTCCTGCAAGTCATCCCATTTTGCGGAGGACTCCTCAGCGGAGGCCGCCATACGGATTGCGGATATCCCCTGGTCCACCTCCGGACGGTCCAGTCCGGCCCAATCCTTGGTTAGGACGGAAAGTTGAACCGGATTCAGGTTATAACGGTTGCTGGTTATATACAGGGAGAACTGGTCCGGATTGGCCCTGTGCTCCATGAAGGTTGCAAAATCATAGCTCTCAACCACTGCATTGATACCGGCGCTCTGTAATTCAGCCTGGACAACCAGAGTTGCATTGTACATCTCGCCGTAATCAGGGGTTGTTACCAGGACAATTTCCTCATTGTTATAACCGGCCTCTGTCAACAGCTCCTTTGCTTTCTCTATGTTATTCTGATTATAATATTCAGAACCCGCATCACTGCCCCACATCGCGTCATCCGGGTTGCACCAGCCCGGATTGAGCACATACAGGTTGGGGTCGCCGTAACTTGCCAGCATAATATCGTCACAATTCAGGCAGGCCATAATAGCCTGGCGCATCTGCTCATTGGCCATGATTCCTTTTGTTGTGTTAAAGAACAGGTTGATGGTCCCTGCGGTCTTTACATAGAATTTAAGACTGCTGTCACCGGAAAGCTCCTGATATCTCTCCTGCGGCATCTCTTCCGCAATGTCATACTGGCCAGTCTGTACGCCGGCGACCCGGGTGGAATCGTCTGTTACCACACGGAAGTAAATGTCCGGGGTGGCTGCCAGCTTTTCGCCTGTGAAACCGGAGGACTCTCCAGCGGGCTGCGCATAATCCTCATACTTGACCAGATGAATGTACTGGTCCTGTTTCCACTCGTCCAGTTTGTAAGGGCCTGTGCCAATATATTCCGTTATACCCTCTGTTCCTGCAGAATCAATGACGGATTTCGGATAGACTGCAGGGAACTGAATGGATGCAGCTACCACGGTCATGGCATCGGCATATGCCTCCGGCAGTGTCATGGTAATGGTATAATCATCTGCTTTTTCAAATACGGTTCCTTCCAGAAGGGCCTTTGCCTTGCCGGATAATTCCAGCCAGCGGGACATGGATGCAACCACGTCATCCGCTGTCATTTCCTGTCCATTGTGAAACTTGACGCCCTGGCGCAATTTGATTGTGTAGACTTTTCCATCCTCACTTACAGTGTAGGATTCAGCCAGTACGCCGGCTGGCTCATAATTTGCGTCCATTGCAAACAAAGGCTCATAGATATGGGTGCCGATTCCGCCTACAATGTTGGAATTGACGCCGTGAACATCCAGTGTTGGCGGATTTGCGGTGATTGCAACGTTCAGCTCCGTCTTATATTCTGTTTCCCCTGTCCCCTGTGCAGTTTCTGTTCCCTGGGTGTTTCCTGTTCCCTTAGCCGTATCTCCCGCAACCACAGAGGTAGCCTCCTCCTTTGCCCCGCCGGACTGACCGCATGCAGTCAGCATCACAGCACTGAGAGCAAGGGCAAGCAAACGGAACCATTTCCTGTGTTTCATAATAGTAAAACCTTCCTTTCCGACAGATACAGGTACCGTTAGAACAGCCGGCAGCTCTGTATCCAGAGCGTTGAATGATGTAAAAAATGACGTCCTGATTATAACATTTGTGTATTTTCTTGTCTACTTCCACCAATTCCAGATTTAGTCTAAATATTTTTTCATAATTCACAGAATTTTTACCCAATTTCTGTTCTTTTATTTTAATTCAACAAATCATATATTTAATTTCATCTATAAAGACAAGTATTTATTGGACTTTTGAATGCCTGACTGAATTCAATCGTGTCCTGAATAGAAATGTTGTATAATCGTGCTTTTTGTGCATAGAAAAAAACTATGTATTTTTAATTTCTTCCTGCTCCCGTGCCTGGCTTTCCAGAGTATTTTTATTTCAATGCTGTTGACAATCTCTTTTTCAGGCTATAGAATAAGAATTTAATGCTAAAACGCCATACAGGCTTTCTGCGGAGGATAAAAACATGATTACATTGGAGCATATCTGCAAGACGTACCGGGTGGCCAGGAGGAATTCCGGTCTCTCGGCTGCTTTTGCTTCCTTGTTCCACAGGGAATATGAGACCATCCACGCGCTGGAGGATATCTCCTTTCATATCCGTGAGGGTGAAATCGTGGGGTATATAGGCCCTAACGGCGCAGGAAAAAGCAGCACCATTAAAATTATGTCCGGCATCCTGGTCCCCGACAGCGGCCAATGCCGCATCAACGGCATGAATCCATGGAAACAGCGGAAAGAATATGTAAAGGACATCGGGGTGGTGTTCGGCCAGCGCTCCCAGCTGTGGTGGGACGTGCCTGTGGCAGATTCCTTTGAGCTTTTAAAGGACATATACCGCCTCTCAGACCAGTCCTATCACCGGAATCTAAGTTATCTGATTCAGCTTCTGGACATTGGAACCATCATAAGGACGCCGGTCCGCCAGCTTTCCCTGGGGCAGCGGATGCGGTGCGAACTTGCTGCCTCCCTCCTTCACTCGCCGCGAATCCTCTTTCTGGACGAGCCCACCATAGGGCTGGATGCCGTCTCAAAAATTGCGGTCCGCAATATTATCCGGGAAATCAACAGGGACCAAGGCACCACCATTATCCTTACCACCCATGACACGCAGGATATAGAGGCGTTGACAAACAGGATTCTTCTCATAGGAAAAGGCCGCCTTCTTTTGGACGGCGACCTTCAGATGCTGAAAAAACATTATTCTTCTGCCAAACATATTTCCATTGATTATACACCGTCCCCCCTATGCGGCAGGGCTTCCGACTTACTGGACATCCTTGAAAACGGGTTATCCGTTATCAAGGATATGCCCGGCCGTCTGGAAGTCCTGGCCGATACAACTTCCGTCAGCGTGTCCCAGGTCATTTCCATCCTCAATTCCCGGCTGGAAATCAATGACCTGTCAATCACAGGCACCACCATGGATGAGATGGTTGTTTCCCTCTACCAGGAGTATTCAATATGAAAAAATATGCTTCCTTTTTCAAAATACGTTTCATACAGGGACTCCAGTACCGGACAGCTGCCTATGCAGGCATTCTGACACAATTCATGTGGGGAGCCATGGAAATATTGCTCTTTTCTGCCTTCTACCGCTCTGAGCCGGAAGCGTTTCCTATGGGTTTTTCCCAGCTTGCATCCTATTATTGGCTTCAGCAGGCGTTCCTGGCCCTGTTCATGACCTGGCTCATGGAGGAAGAGATATTTCAGGCCATCTCCAACGGCACAGTGGCATATGAACTCTGCCGCCCGGTGGACATCTACTCCATGTGGTTCGTCAAAAGCCTTGCCAACAGGGCTTCCAAAGCAGTGTTAAGGTGCATGCCCATTCTCTTGACAGCCCTGCTCCTTCCAAGTCCATACGGTCTGGTTCTGCCGCCGGACGCCAAAACTGCTGTCCTGTTTCTTTTATCCATGATACTGGGATTCCTTGTGGTAGTGGCATTTTCCATGCTGATATACATTGCAACATTTTTCACTCTATCCCCCCTTGGAATCAGGGTCATATCCCTGTCCCTTGTGGAATTCATGTCCGGCGGAATCATTCCCCTTCCCTTCCTTCCCGGCAGGATACGCAGCATCATGGAGCTGCTTCCCTTTGCATCCATGCAGAACGCTCCCTACCGAATTTACTCGGCAAACATTGCCGGTGCAGCGGCCGTAAGCACTCTGTCCCTTCAGCTATTTTGGGTCATTGCCCTGACGGTCCTGGGCCATTATCTAATGTCACTCGCTTTGAAACACGCAGTCATACAGGGAGGGTAATTATGTTACGCTTATACTGCCGCTATTTCTCCATACAGCTGAAAAGTGCTCTTGAATACAAAGTTTCCTTCCTCCTCACGGCCCTTGGACAGTTTTTTGTTTCCTTTGCCGGTTTTCTGAGCGTGTTCTTTATGTTTCAGCAATTTCATGCAGTGGATGGCTTTACATACCAGCAGGTTCTTCTGTGTTTTTCCGTTGTCTTGTCTGCCTTCTCAATAGCGGAATTATTTGCAGCAGGCTTTAAAGGGTTTAGCCATGTGGTTTCCAATGGTGAATTTGACCGGATTATGCTCCGGCCTGCTGGCACCCTTTTTCAGACCTTTGCCTCCAAAATTGAATTTTCCAGCGTGGGACGCCTGCTGCAGGCAGTCGTTATTCTTGCTTATGCCATATGGTCTAGCGGTATTCGCTGGACCATACAGGGAATCCTTCTTCTGTTTTTCATGATTCTGTGCGGTATTTTTCTATTCATGGGATTATACATTATCTATGCCACTCTCTGCTTTTTTACAATAGAGGGGCTGGAGTTCATGAACATCTTCACGGACGGCGGAAGAGAATTCGGACGATATCCTGCCGGAATCTACGGAAGCTCCATATTAAAGTTCCTCACCTTCATAGTCCCTCTGGCCTGCTTTCAATACTATCCCCTGCTTATTCTTTTGGGAAAAAGCAGCCGGAAGCTCTATGCTGCCGCTCCCATCGCATGCCTTATATTCTTCGCCCTCTGCTGCATATTCTGGAGGGCTGGAGTAAGCAGATATAAGTCGGCGGGTTCGTAATAAGCCATCAGGAATGTACCTGCCGGCTGTGCCCCCTTCTATCTTCCTTACCAAACTTATCAGCTACCACCCTGGCACGGTGCGAAAACAAGTGGCAGTATGGCGTAGGCCAGAAAAACGGTACTTCACTTTCGTTATCCTTTAGTTTCTTCAGATTTTTTATGGCAGCTTACACGTCTTTTAATATACTTTCTTCTCTGTTCTAATGTTAAATTGGGCCCTTCCTGGCGGCCCATCCTGTCCCAGGGGGTGGCCCACATAGTAACCGGACTTCTCCCCTGGCGTAGCATAGCATTTATTTCAGAAGGCGGTACAGATTTGAGCTTCTTCCCCCGTTGTCCCGCAACCTTGTCTCCTTTTGTATAAAGCCGGCTTTTACTAAATCATCAATTCCACGTTTCACAGTATTCCTTGATAACACAAGTTCTTTTGATATGGTACCTATGGAGGGATAACACGTACCATTCTTATCGGTCCGGTCTTTCAGGTACATATACACACTGATGGCACGGTGCGGTAATCCTGACTGATATAGTTTAAGGAAATATCCCATTCCTCACCCCCTCTAATCCACGCGGACCGGCAGCTTTCCTCCGATCGTACCTGGCCTCCCATGTTCCCTTTTAACAAGCATACTCTCTGAACATCTTGTTTCTAATTCACTCATATCCTCCTCCATCGCTGAGAGTTCAACTGTCAGCTGCCGGTTCACAATCTCCATCTCCAGTTCCAGCTTGTCCGCATAGCTTACCTTCCTGGCGGCCCGTTCCTGCAATTCATAAGGTTCTTCAAATGTAATCCCCCATTTCAGGAACAGTTTCAGCGTTGCCTGCATTGGATGTGCCCCTGTCTTCGTCACAATAAATGTTCCCTTTTTCAGTGCCTTGATTTCATCCGGTGTCATAAGCGGACGCGCAATCATCTGCAGGCTCTGGGACGGATCGTTCCTTCCCCTGCTGACATATCCGGACAATACAGTCCTGTTTCCCATATGTTTTGACAGCACTTCCGCTGACTCGGAGTTTGGTGCAAACCCACCAAAAATGCCGTCCTGACAGTTATCAGTAATGATTTCACTCCCCTCTTTCCCATAGTTTTTCTGGAGCTGCGCAAAGCTCTGGATGATGGCTACAATGGAACACCGCCTGGATCGAACGGCGCTGAATGCCATCTCCAGTGATTCGATTTTGGGTATGGTCCCTATCTCATCCAGATAGAACATCACACGGTTTTTAAGCTTCCCTCCCTGTTCATCCGCGACCGCCAGGAGCTCCCTGTATAGCTGCTGGACAATCAGCGACGCCATAAAATACTTGGTCGCGTCTTCCTCCGGAAGGACAACAAAAATCGCTGATTTCGTATTGCAGAAACGCTCCGCGTCAATTACTGTATCAAAGCACAGGATCTGCTCCAGCTCTGAATCCAAGAAAGCGTTCAGCCGGGATAACGCAGTGGACATAACGGAAGCCATGGCCTGGTCCCCGGTATTGAGGGCAGAGCCCGCAAACCATTTTGCTTTGTGGTCCGGGGGCAGCTTATCCATCAGCAGTTGGAACTGATTCTTTCCTTTTACGCCACTTGGCGCCAGTAAATCCTGAATTAGTTTAAATACTGAGATGATATGCCGCTTTTCCGGAGGACAGTATTCCGCAATCAATAGAATCGAAGCTGTCAGAAGACCTTCCGCCGCATCATAAAAATAGGCATTCTGTCCATAAGATGCCGCGTCCCCTCCACTGGAATTGATAATGGTCTTTGAGGTGATTTTTGCGTACTTTTCTGCTTTTGCCTTTGCAGCCAGATTGCTCTTATCATTCTGGTACTGGTCCATATACTGGTTGACCAGATGCAGCAGGTTATTGCCATCACTTTTTGTGGGATTTCTTAAATCAATAACAGCAGCCTCATATCCATAGTACTTCTTTGCTATACCTGCATAATTCCGAAACAGATCCCCCTTTGTATCGGTTGCCAGAAATGACATTCCTGACGCACAGGCATATTCAATGTTCGGATACAGAAAGTACGCTGTCTTTCCCACACCGGCTGACCCAATCATGAGCGTGTGGACATCATCCGTATCAACCAGCGCAGTTACTCTTTTCCCTTTAAAGACTCCCCCCACTATCAGTCCCTGCGCTTCCGGTAATCTGCTTCCCCTGCGCCATGCTTCAGGAAGATATTCCACATGCGTAAATGTCCTTCGAATTTCCTGTTTCGTTGCAAAACGGGCCGTTCCGTGCTGACCGTCCCCTACTGTCTTACTTTTGATTCCATCCAACGTATAATGGCCGGATAACATTGCAATTCCGCTAATCACTGCAAACATGAAGAGTCCTATGACAATTAACAGTGTCACACCAGAACCATCCATCCTGCTACACCTCCTGTTCTTTAATCCCTTCCACACAGGTAACTGTTACGTTCCTATCAGACTCTTGTTGCTGTTCTTCAGTTATCTTGCTGATCTGGATGTAACATTTCATACAGGCCATGATGAACGTTCTGAAGGCGTCTGTTCCTGTTTCCATATTTTCTTTAGGACATTTCTGCATATCCAATGGACAAATGGATTCGACTGTCATTTTTAATTCCTCTGATTTTACCTGCATCCTTCCTCTATCCCGGTGTGGCTGATAGGCTCTAAACAGTTGGTTTGCAAGCTGCTCTTTTGTACAGGATGGTTCTTCGTTTCTATGGTTCTCCAGCAGTAGATGGAATCCGGCGGCAGACATATCCTCCAGGCACATGAGCATCTCCGCTCCATGGTCTTCCCCATATGTCACCTGCCGTTCCATTACCATACTTAAGTGGTGATAGGAGTCCTGAATTTGCTTTAAGGCTTCCTCATCTGTACATGACTTATCGTCCTGATTCTTCAACCGCAAGCATAGCTTCATACACGTTAAAAGCCCTGGATGTTCCCTTGCAGGCACGGGATGGATTCCGTGCATTTCCTTCAAGTCCTCGTTCCAATCCTTATTCCTGGACGACAGACGCGACACATTTTCATATCCCTCTCCCACCAAGATCTCCTTCAGCCGATAGCATCCCTCAATTCCGGCCGAGTCATGGTCCATACAGAGAATGACTTCCTGTAACCATGGGTGACTGTGCAGCATCTGAAGCATTGCGTGTTTGGATAATCCGTCCAGACAGATATAACTCTGTTTCTGCCATTCAAGGGGATAGAGTGTCAGGAACGACAGAAGATCAATGGCTGCCTCAAACACGTACAGTCTCGGGCCTTCCCCACAGTAACCGAATCCATAGGCGGGATCTGAGCCCTCCACATTCAGCCGAAAGCTTTCTCCATTTGTGTAGGCTCCTTTCATGTGCGCATGGCGCACCTTGCCCTGATTGTCAAAGCCTACGAACACTACATTATGCCGTCTCATTTCTTCATAGATGGCTCCCCGCTCAATGAAGAACGTAAGGATTTCATAATCAATGAAACGTGTCCGGGAAAGATAAGCCAGTACACGTTTCTCATTCTTATATGGTTCCGGTAGTTGGAATTCCTTTCTGCTTTTTGCCTTGAGGCATGTACTCCCGTCCTCATTTTCCCGGATGACCGGCTGGTAGTTACCTTCCAGCAGACACTTCATCGCTTCAACATATGTCATGTCATAGAATTCCTGCAGGAACTGGATTGTTGCACCTCCGTAGTTACAGCTATGCCGATACCAGGTATTATTACGTACTGTCACGCTGTCATGCCGTTTCCAACGCCATTCACTTCCGGACGGTTCCAGTTCCTCCCCCTGGCGTAAGAGAAATTCCACCAGATTTACTGCTCCTGCGCGTTCCTTTTCTTCTTCTGTGAAAATGACATATTCCAATCATGCTCCCTCCTATCCCCGGATTCCCTGTGCTATTTTCTTTTCCTTAAGCTTGCGTCCCCTCTTGCGGTCAATCCATTCATGCATCTTGTTATGATCTTCGTTTTCCTGTTCATTAAACAGAGCAGACAGATAATGAAATAAGCGGATAACTCCTGACCGGAGCCGTATCCTTCCCCACTCATCCTTATGTTCCAGAAGATATACTGCATATGGATTACCCTGGTCTGCGCAATTCTGCAGCCAGAAGATGCCGCTCTCTTCATCCCTGACCATTGGTTCAAACAGGTATAGCTTTCCCAGTAGATACTGTGCGTACTTATTCCCATGACCTGCTCCCAGGTTCAGCCAGTAAACGGATGCTCCCAGATTCTTTTCCATATACAGGTCGTCATAATACAGCTTCCCAAGCCGGTATTCCAAATAAGCATTTTTCTTTACGGTTTCAGCATTTAGGAAAATGCGGAGTGCTCTGTTATACCATGCCTGGGATGCTTCCGGATCCGGTTCGCATCCCCTCCCATAATGCAGCATCTGTCCAAGGTCACACATTGCAAACGCATTTCCCTGTTCCGCTTCGGAGGACATCATCTGATAGGCTGTTCCAAAGTCCGGCTTTTCTCCATCCGTTCCATACAGAATATTCCTCGCCTGCCTGTATTCGTCCGTCCAATCGGCATAATCATCTTCTATAAATTCCACAATACAGGACATATCATCATCTGCCACAACATCATCCGTAAATTCAGTTTCATCCGTGATCTCCATATCCCCCGCAATCATCTGGCTCACATCATCCATCGGCTGCTCAGAAATACAGTCTCCGGACACTTCCAATTCCATAGCCTCCCTGATAATCATATTTTTGATTTGCTTAAATTCCTTCTGCTTGGAAAGTGGAGGCGGATCCGGCGTCTGATCTGAATAGATGTGTAAAATCTCCAGTCTGTATTCATACCATTTTTGATAACATTCAGCTACAGCAGGGTTCGTGGACAATACATTCACAATACGGTCTACCTGCTGCTTTACCCTTGGAGGCAGGTAACCATATACTTTTCTTCCCTTTGTCTGTTTCAGATCCGTTGCCAACTGTGTCATCAACTGCTCCAGTTTACTGCTTTCTTCCCATCTTCCCTGATCCTGTCCGAATAATTTCTTCAGCGGGTTTGCGCTGGCCCTTACCAGCTCGTTCCTCTGAACCGTCTGATTCTGATACATCTCATACATATCATGATAGAATATTTCTTTTGCGTACATGGCGCGCATCTGCTCAATCCCCTTTTCCGTCAGGAATCCTTTACCGGGGTCGTGGCTGTACGCAATCATATGGACATGTGGATGGTGTCCTGCTTGATGGAAAGCCGCATACCATACCAGATTCTCTGGTGACATCTTCATGGCCTCCGCCATCTGCATCCGCTTACCGCGTAGCAAAGCTTCCCACCTTTTTACATCATCGTAACCTAATCGCACTGCATCCTCTCTCCGTATGGAAAGTATGAAGGTCCATACGTTCCCTTCATGTCTGGCGACTTCTTCCTGTACTCGCGACAGTATGACCGGCACACCGGCATCGCTAAACAGTCCATGCGTCCCCCTTTTCTCTACCCCGGGACGGCTGGCTATATAATCCACATAATTTTCCTTCTTTGCTACCAGGTCCATATTCTGTTCGATGGAAATAGAAATGAACGCCAATGCGTTACCCATGGTAGGATTCGCCTGATAATCACGATATTCATAAGACTCCTGCGTTTCAGGAAGGGACCGGAGCAATTCATCGATAAGTTGTTTTTGTCTGGCGGTTGCCGGCAGATGGTCATGGGTATCCCTTGCCATCTCCACACCTTCCCGTGTGGCAATGTAACGGACCAGATGCGCCAGATGTGCTTTCTCATGTTTCAGGTAACGGCATTTCAATATGATTTTTGGCATCCAATCCCCCCTGTATCAGAAGTATTCCATGCCATGTACAAGTTCTATTTTCCTTTCTGATACGCCATAACAGATTCAAGATTCACCGAACCATTCGTATGCTTCACATCCTGGATGCACTTTCCCCTCAGTTTTTCCAAAATCTCCTCCCCCACATCACTCTGGGCCGCATACAGATTCATGAGCATGGATAGTTCCACTGCAAGTTTGAATAACAACCTGGATGTCCGGTTCTCAGACGCTTCCACGATACCGGACATGGCCGAGGTAAGAATAACCGGCAGATAAGGGCTGCTTTCCTTTGATAAAAGATATCCGTTATAAAATGACAGTGCATTTTCAATGTATTCGCTCCGACTCTTACAGTTCCCCAAGTCCAGGCACTCATCCATCCGCTTCAGGGTCTTCGGATATAACCAGACCGGAATTCGTTTCTTCGTGTCGTCCTCCAAACACTCACCTCCATTCCAAAATATCCTCTTCAGCGCTTTCGTTTCACCCCCCTTCATTTACAAACAGTAGCTAAAGAAAATGTTTTTTAATCAAAAAAAGACCGCCACCTAATGTGACAGCCTAAACTGTGAGCATATAAACTTTTCCATTTCACCTATGCATAGAGCAGACGGCCTTTCGGCTCTGGTATTTCACGCCCTATGGCTCTTGCCGTTTCAATCCACTCATCAATGATGGTTTCAACATTCTCCAGCGCTTCCACCGGTGTAGCCCCATCCGCCATGCACCCGGAAAGCTCCGGTACATCGACAATCCATTTCTGATCTTCCTCGGACCAGAACACAATGCGCTCATATCTATGCATCCTTACACCTCCAACTTCAGTTTATATTTTAAAATTAAATTCCTGACCTGTTTTACCTGGTACGCTTTTGCCTTGTTTCCTTCCGGTTGTAAATTGATGATTTCATCGATACCTTCTCTATAATAAATAAAATGGTCACCCTTTGACCTGCACTTGAATCCAAGTGCTTCCAATATTTTCTGTAGTTCAGTAAACCGGATACTCCTGTCCTTAAAACCACACATGATTTCCTGAAGAATCTTGTCATTTGTCGGCATGGAACTCTCCTTCCACTTCCTGTCATTAAATTATAGCATCATACTTTTTTGATTACAAGCCACGATTGATCCCATCCAGTATCTACATACCTTGTCTTCATAATTCAAATCAAAATCACATCCTTTTAGACTCATAATCCATATATCATCTTCATCAAGCGTATTCCATCCTTTACCCCTTCCTCATATAGATAGAGCTGGCATGCCCAGTTCTCTTCCAGCATATCATCAATGCAGTCTTCAATCCCATCTCGCTGTTCCCCGCTAATCTGCTTAAGCCACCCATCCAAACGCTCATTCACTTTTTGCTGGATGACACGTTCTTCTGGTGTCTTGTTTTCCTGCCATTGACTGTCCAGTATTTCAACCATGAATGCCAGGATCTCCTCTTTGATTTTCCCTGTTTTCTGTCTCATCGGTATCTCTCCTTTTCATTTGACACCACAATACCGATTATCCTGATGAAAGTCCATATCCATATGTTATAAAAAACAAGGGGCATACCTGTCAGAACCACCTAAAGGGTGCACCCTAAAACAGCCTAAAAGCCTTGAACATACGCTATATTTCATGTGTTTAGACCACCTGAAGGGTGACCAGGCCTCCAAACAGGTGCACCTTGGCGGAAGCAGAAAACGCCCGCATTGCGGGCGATTGTGACTGGGAGGGGCGCCTTTAGGTGCACCTCCCTTTAACCTGCACACAAATCGAACGCCGGAATTACCTCTGAAGTCTGCATGCTGATGGTCCATGATATCCCTGTCTCAGTACTTGATTTTACGCTGTTTTCTCAAATCCACCCAAATTCCGTCGCTTTTTCCTGACATGCCCGGTACTCCCACTCTCCTCTGTAAAAGCCCACACGCTGGCTTACCGTGCGTCACAGGCCTGGTTAATCCGTACGCTGTCTTACGAATTCTCCGTGCTCCATGTTCCTTCCCCTGTTTCCAGTATTTCCTCATTTGCCCGGTTGGCAGTGTTTCGCCGTTCCTGGCTCCTCACGCCAGTCCTCCCTTCACATGTTTCCCGGCTTTCAATATATTCCCTGACGGCCGGCGGCACATATTTTTCATATAATTTCTGCAGGGTATGCAGAAGTTCCACCTCCAGATCCGCCTCTTTCTTTATCATATACTTTTCCAATGCCGACAGTTTCTCTTCATCATATTTCAGTTGGATGATTGCCTTTTTCAAAATAAACCTCCCTCGTTCAATAAATACTTCTTGACTTAACTCAAAAAATCCATCCGTCCCATATCTGGTCCGCCATTTATATCAGCGTCCATTTCGATTTCCTCGCCTGCCTGATGGATGGACAACTCCTGTTTCTGGACATCATAATAGTAGACGTGGTCTGATAGGACTTCCTCTTCTCCCACCTCATTTTGGTTCACGAATCGGACTATATCTTCTAAACCATCGTATATTCCAACATCAGGTATAACAAGCCATTCATGAATGGATGATGGCAGAAGGAAAAAGTTTCCTCCCTTGGCGGCAGCAAGCTCCTTCACTGCTTCCGGATATAGGATGCAGGAAGCACCAAATAATCCATCCTGTGATGTCAAAATGCTACAATCTAAAAACGAATCCAAACCATCCTCTTCAGGAGTTTCTTCCATTCCCAGGCTTTCGTTTAATCCATGAATGACATCCTCTAGGTTCCCGATGACGTATGGGGCATTTTCTCTACGGTTATCCATGGCCATCTGAAAAAGCTCATCTTCATGGATTCCCATTCCGGCAATCATATGGTTGGTCAGTGTTGCACCGATTATCCCCTCTCCCGTATCCTGAATGATATATTTATAAATGACTGCCAGGTCAGCAACCATCCGATGTGGTACATGGGATAGGAGTTCCCGATTCCGGTCCGCATTGATCAATTCCATACGGATATTCCTTAAGATTCTGTCCTTTGTAAAATAAGAACCATTCAGCTGGATTCCCAAGTTTTCCTCCTCAACTGTTTTCATTAGCTGGTCAATAATCTCGTCCATCTTCTTTTTTCCTTCACTAAAATCAGCATAAAAGGAGTTCATTACAATACCTGGTTGTTGTAGCTGGCCTGGCTTTTTTACGACAATTGAACTACTCTTTTCCCGGTTCACCCTCTCCCGGTTCTTAATTGTCACCGAATAATCTTGTCCCATCTCCTTATATCTTTCTTCCATTCTCTTGGCTACTGTTGATATGAATTCCTGAAAAACCATGTTAGTTACCCCTCCTTCCACAGGAATATCCTGGTATCATTCTGCCGCATCCTACATCCCCATCTGCATGCCAGGGCCTTCTTCCTCCTGTACGTCTTCATCTAACTTGGGCGCATCTGGTTTCTGTACAACCGTCTGACCGGTTTGACGTTCCTGCCGTTTATTCCGTTTTGCCTCTTTGACTGTTTCCTTTGTTCCTGGTGTGTTTTCCTTCCCTGCTTCCTGATTTTCCTCTGTTTCAGTTGCAAGCTCACCTGTCATCTGGAACTGAATGAAGTCCCTGGTCTGTTTCGGTACGGTACGGTTATACAGTCTGTCCAGCTGTTCTTCTAACAAGGGCTCCAGATTCTGCTGCTCACGATTTAAGAAATATAACAATACATTCAGTTTTTCCTCCGGGAATCCAATTGTGATATTCTTCTTTGCCATGGTCATATCCTCCTTGCATTTCTATATTGGTTTGTGTTCGTTTCTATAATTCTCCTGTTCACTTTTTCCGGCTGTACTGAGCAGAGCCGGACGTCCATATAAAACCTGTTTGTCTGCATCGAACAAGTTCCTATAAACTACTTTGCCACGTGAGGAGGATGCATCGACGACCATTCCGTTACCCGCATACATTCCCACATGGGTGATGTTCATGTATCTTCCATTCGGTTTATGGGACCAGAATATCAGGTCCCCCGGTACAAGACTGGCCCTTGTCACCACCAGTCCACGCTCCACACAGTACTGCGCCTGCTCCGCTGCCGTGCCTGGAAGACAGACACCCAGCTGCCGGTAGGCCCATAGGGTAAGATAACTGCAGTCCGTATAGTCCCCCTGTCCGCGCTTTGCTTGGGAATATGGATCTCCCAGTCGGGTCATGGCAAGCTGCACGGCCAGACTTCCCGCCTCCCCCTCCGGCAGATCACTACAGATAGCCTCGTAGGCTTCAGACGACAAGGTCCCATTCCATTCAGACCATTCCCCGAATCCATCCCCCTCCGTTGGTGCGCCTACTCCATACACCATCCGGTAATATATTTCAATCGCATTGGCCTGGTCTATGTCATTTACTGCCCGGAGGCGTGAACGGATGTTGCTGTAAATCTCTGTCTGGCTGGTAAGCGGAACCGCCACCAGATAGGTTTCCTCTGTTGTATTCCCATCATCATCTGTCTCTTCCCTTGTCCGTTCTTCATATCTCACGAAGCAGTCCACGAATTCCTGTATCACGGATAATGAAACAGGGAGGCCCTCATAATCATAAAAAAGGGAATAGAAGATGGACTTTACCATCATTCTATCTATCTCTCCTTCCTCAATCATTCCGGTAACTTCGTCGATTACATTTCCTATCCGGTTGAAGCTGTTCTGCATCCCTACAATGAATGCCCGATATTCCTCCGGTGTCTTTTCCGGTAACTTTCCATTCTCGAATACGGTCCTTACCGCATTCTGGTTATGTTCGGTCATCCCGGAAAGCATACCCATTATGAGTAGAATAACCACGAGGACAGGGGATAGAATGAGCCCAAATATGGTCGCCATCCGTTTCCTATGTGATTCATCGGCTGCCGCCAGGATGGATGCCTTTGCGATGGCTGCCAGCACAGGTGCTGCCATACTAACTTACCTCCTTCCTCATCATCTGAGGGAGTCCATCCCTGTCATCCCTTCCTGCTGTCCATCCTCCTGCATGGCCAGCCGTACTGAATCATTGACAGCCGCCTCCAGGACCACTGGGGCAAACCCTGCATTACGATAGCCTTCCCGGATGATATTCAGGTACCGGGATGATGGTCGGCCAAAGGATTGGCCCGGAGTCATGACATATACCATGGCCTCCATCTGCTCTCTTCCCATGGATACCTCCACCTGTTTCTTCTCATATAGGTGGGGATAGCCCTCATATCGGTCCAGTGCCAACTCATCATCCCCCTGGATTCTCCATATCATGACAGGTACACAGCTGCCCTGTTTAGGCTCGATGGTTGCAAACGCATTTTCCCGACGACCTCTGAAGAGCAGCTCATAATCCATCAGTTCCGCCAGCCCAACGACCCTGGCGGTGGGACATCGGCGTCTCATCTGTGTCAGGCTCAGGTTAGAGCCATATGCTACATATAACTTTCCCTCTTCCATTTTTTCCTCCATTCCGGTTTTCGTCATAGGATTCGATACGTCTCTTCCTTCCAAGTTTTCCTTTCCTTCCTGATTCGCGTTCTCCTCCATTTCACGTCTGGCCCGCAGACGCTCCTTCTGCCGCTCTGCCTGAGCCGGGTCCTTCCACGCGATACAGCCGTCCAAATGCTCAAGCAGATGCTTTCTGGTGTTGGCGAACTCCTCCCCTATCAATCCCAGGCGAAGCAGCCAGGTACGGAAGGTATATTTTTCATTTGTGCTTGTGGTCTTCCTTCTACTGGCACATTTCTGGATAAGCGCCTGATAGCTAATGGCCAGGCATAGATGGATATATGCCTTTACTTTTCCGGCGTGGGTCGTGGAATTAAACAGTCTAAACTCAATCGTTCCCTTTTGGAATACGGAGTGCAGATTCAGGCAATGGTAACGTGTCTTATCGTAATGCTTGCTTCTCCTGCTTCTTCCCCCATACCAAATCAAGCTTACCTCATCCATATTTTTCGGCTTCTTCCGGTTCATCTCATCTAAAAAAGTCTCATCCACTGGTCGGCAGTATTGGTGTTTCCGTGCCACCTCAACCTGCAATGCCTTATAGATTAAGTCCTCCTTGCTGGCCATGATGTTCGTGATATTCCTCAAAGTCCGTGCATTGTGAGAGGTGGCATCCACATGGATATGAATACCGCAGGACTTATTAGCGATGGCCCCACCGTGTCGAAGTTGGCGGACAATCTCCTGTATATCCGGAATATCCGGGTATCTGCAGATGGGACTTACCACCTCCACCTTGTATTCGTCATTGGCAATTCCACTTTTGCATTCTACTTTTATACTGCTATCTAACACAACACGCCACTGACGCCCTTCCCTGTCCGGTATCTCATAGACGTAATAAAAACCGCCAATATAAACTGGCGTGGTTCCCATATAATTTCCAATGATATCAGCCGCCGCCCTGCGTGTAAGCCCGGTCAATTCTATCTCAATGCCGAAGCGCTGCTCTCGCATCCCCGGTACCTGTTTGTTTTCCTGCTGCTTTGTCATCGCCCTCCCGCCTTTCCGAACAGTCTGGCCTTATAGGGTGGTGCCTGGACCATCAGGTTATAACGTTCATTCCCGCATTTATAAAGACATACGCCCCTCTGAGGATACTGAATCAAGTTGTATTCACTCTTTTCTATCTGGAGGGTATCCATATAGAAACCTGCATCCACGGCCCCTGCGTTGAACAGGAAGCTGTGTGTCGGGATAGCGAAAAGCGGCTTGGTATATTCGGCAATTCCCGGCAGGTTGTAGTCTTCCAGGTTCTGACTTGACAGGATAACAGCGCTGTCCTTCTTACGGACCCGTTTCATAAAATTTCTGACGTACTCGACCGCCGTCAGGTTGCTGAGGAACAGATAGAACTCATCAATGCTGGCAGCCGTCCTGCCGTTGGTCAGGAGCGCGTCACTCATATAGGATAGAATGTTGAACAGCATTGCATTGCGGATGTTCTTGCTGGCCTGCAATAGTCCCTTGACACCGAACACGATGAAATGGTTATCCGTAATATTGGTATGCCCATCAAAAAAAGGAGCCTCCGCTCCTCTGCACATCGAGTGAAGCCCCAGAAGAATTTCCTGAAGGAGTTCTGCTGTGAACAGCTGGCGCCTGGTATCATCAAATCCCTGGTATTCCCCCTCAATCAGCTGGTATAAATCAGAAAGAATGGGATAATCCATAGGTTTCAGTCTCTTGAAATCAGTCCTGTCCGTAAAACCAAACCGTTCATACAATCTCCCAACCATGATCTCAATGGCGTCAATATGCTGGTCTGTAAAATCCTTATAGGACCGGAAGAAATCCTTCAGGAATGAAATGTGCTGACTCAATCTGCTGGTCTGGCGGAATGCCATGGGGGCTCCTGTGTCATCCGGGCTTCCATCCTCGTCCCAGCACCGTATCTGCAGCAGATTGATTTTGTACTCGCCTGTCATGAGGTCAATGTAACAGCCGCCCAGGTTTTCCGCCAAATCCTGGTACTCTCCTTCCGGATCCAGGCATATGACATCCATTCCCGCTTCACGCATGATGCACAGAACCAGTTTTAACAGATACGATTTTCCCTGACCGCTGTTTCCCAGAATAAGGATGTTGGCATTGGTCTTATCCTCCGCACGCCGGTTAAAGTCCACGATGATGTTGCTCCCAAACTTATCCCTGCCCAGGTAGAATCCATTCGGATCCGTCTTCCCGGAATAATGGAATGGGTACAGGTTTGCAACACTGCTGGCCGGGAGCACCCGTTCATACTGTTCCCTGAACACGTTCCACCCAGATGGCATCACACTGAGGAACCCCTGCTTCTGTCTCATGAGCAGACGGTCCACATTCAACTTGGAACGCACAAGTTCTGTCAGGACTTCCGTCTGTAGCAGCTTAAGCTGTTCCGGATCCGCTGCCGTCAGTTCAATATATACAGCTGTATGCAGAAGCGGCTCTTTATTCCGATGCATCTGTGAAACAATGTCGGCCACATCCTGCAGGTTATTGCCTGCTGTGATGGTATCCTGAAGGTTCTCCGTACTCCCCTGCCGCATCCGGTTCTTATTGGCAGCATTGCTAATGATTTTCCGTTCCTCTGCCGGGGAAACCTGCCGGGTGTAGATGCGCAGGGTCACTCCATCTTTCTCGCCCAGGTTCCGTAGGATGGCCTGCTCCTCAGTACTGGTAGGGTACTCCCTGAGTGCCCATACACACCGGTAGGTGTTCCCGCACACATAATGGTCTATCTCAAATTGGATGATGGAAGGGCTGACCATGTCTATAAAATCCTTCACATATACCTCATCATCCCTCCGATTCATTCTTTTTCTTCCGATTACTGTTCCCTCCTCCCCATCAATGGTCATGGAATATGACCCATCGCTCACCATCTGATTCCTCGAACCGCTCCGTGGTCACGTTCTGTTCAAAATACACAGCCAGAACCCTGCGGATGTCATCTCCATTTGCCCTTCTTGTGGTGAATCCCTGGTCATTCAGGGTCTTTTCAATTCGATTCAGATACGGGGATACTTCCTTCTCTTCCTCTCCCGGAAGCCGCACAACAAGAATGAACTCCCGTGCCGTGGCCATCTGCACCTGGATCTGGTCCAGGAACTTCAGGTCCGCCTCAAGAAGTTTTCGGATGGCAGAATTTTCTTCCTCCTCTACCCGGTCCTGAATAAATTTCTTATTATCCTCAAAGTTCTCTTTGCTGTTCAGGCATAGCATCTCAAGCTCTGCCATTCCTTTTAGGACCGTCATGAGACCATATATTCTGGCAGCCAGGCTTGACTCCGACAGGACAGACAGGTTACTTGGATGAATCAGGAAAAATACCAGCTCACCATGTTCCATTGTCCGCAGGCTATAGTCTGTTATCTCCTGGATACCAATTAGCTGCCGTGTCCCTTCCTTCTTCTGTCCCGTCTTTTTATCCTTTTTTTCCTTCTTCATCTTCTTCTCCATTCATAGGTCTGCTGCCGGGTCACAAAAAAGGCACATGCATATAGGATAAAATCCCGGATGCGTGTGCCATCAAACTGGATGGAAAGGAAACCATATACGGTTGTCAATACCATAGGTACCAGGATATCACTGACCGAAAAACAGGCGATGGAGAACACGGCTCCTATACCTATAAATCCGATATCCCTTAAATCCCACAGCCACAAGGTGGCCCTTGCCCTTAGATGATCCGGATATAAATAGGTCATCTCATTTACCTCCTCCCTCCATTCATCCTATCTCCATTCCTGTCAACATTTCCTGCCTTTCATTTACCGATGCAGTAATTTCATCCCGTCCCACGAACCTCACCTCCTTCCCAATCCCATTGGCAAAAGCCAGTTCCTGCTTCATTCCTGCGGATATATGCTCCCCACATATCCATACACAGTCGCAGACTTCCATCAGCCTTAATCCCATTTCTATTCCCAGTCCGCGTTGTGCCGGATCTGTATCGTCCAGGAACGCAGGATACATCATATGTGGAATCACAGGTATGCCGCCCTGCATCATACAATATCGGCCTGCCTGCCCTGCAAAGGTAAGGTTAGCCTCAACATCCCCCGCATAAGGGCTTGCTATATACACCAGTCCTGTCATCATTTTGGTATCAGCGTCACCACCGTTCTTGTAAGATTAATTGCACTCTGGGCAGCATAGACGGAGCCCATCAGATTGGCCCTTGTACTTGTATCCATGCCGAACTGCCCCGCTATCCTTGGTACCTCACCACTGGCCAGCATAATTCCAAGCCCCAATAAGGCATGCTCTCGGATGACCAAAAGCCCTGCTGTCAGAAGGGTTGCCTGCAGGAAGGCTGTGAGACACAGACCAATCACCTGTTTGCACCAGTTCATGAAACCATCCACATATCCCCTGGGAACGGAAAACATATATAAACTCCCTACCGTAATCTGAGTGAGCAGGATTCCCCCTCGTTTAAGGTTGGCAAAGAACACCTTAATGATTGCATACCCCATCATGATGATAAGGAAGATGGTAAAGATTCCGTTTCCCGCCGGGTCCAGTCCACCATATAGGAAGGACAGGTCTGCCTCCTTCAATGAACCTGCGGATGACAGGTTATCCATGATGCCTGCGGCAAGTTCCGTGACTCCAACACCCTGTCCTGATATGGCAGCGCTTACCTGTACCTGAAGTGTGATAGCCAGCCGGTACAACTCCACCGGCACACTGGAAAATAATCCTACTGCCATAAAGCCTTTGATTGCATTGAGAGCTGTATCCTTCACACTTCCCCGTCCGGTCTGATATTCAATGGCACATTCAAATACCGCCACCACCAGCCCGGTCACATATAACGCCCAGGCAAGATAGACAAAAAAATGGATAATCCCCTGAACCCATACCAGATCAAATATCTCTGCGCCCATGTTTCCCATCATACCAAAAAACGAACTCAGAAAGCCTATCAGCTGTCCATAAAACCATTCAATGATATCCTCAAATACCGTATCTACGACAAAATCCCAAATGAACAACTCGTCTGCCCACACCTTTCCATCCGGAAGGCCGGATTATCAACACATCTGCTGGCCTTGTATTGGTTCTTGGAATGTCTCCACATAGGCCCTAACCGCATCAGCAAGCTTTTGGTAATCATCCTTGTTCGGCTGGTACACATACCACTCGGTTTTTTCCCGGTACCTCCATATATGTGGGCTAATCCCTTCCCCAAAGTTAGGATTTCCTGTCTTTTTTATTCCCCACAGATCATGAAAATGCAGCATCATGCTGTCTATCTCACCCTCATTTCGGTTCAGCAGGGTGACTTTTAATGCTTCATATTGGTCTGCAACACCACATGTCGTAAAACGAATTTTTATCCGTATATTATTGTCCAGTCTTCCATAGCAGGCATTCCCAATAAAACGTTTGTCCATAAAAGCAGTATCATCTGCAAAGAGTTTTTTAAGTTCCTGTTCAAAAAAAGTCATGCCATCCTCCTTTAATCCTAAATACAGTTGCGTATTCACGCTGTCCTATGATACATTCTAACCTACAGAAATATACACACGTTCCTTCAAATCGCCCCCTTCGGCCCGATTGTGACCGATAAGAGAAGCACCTGAAGATGTCCTGCCAGTTCTGTCATATATTCCTGCCAGCCAGTCCAATCATCTTCCCTGAACCAACCACCTCACTCCCATCTTATGATGCCATTTGTGAATTCCTCCTGCTGTACCTAAAGGTGTCTGCTATATAATACCGGACACATTGAAAGATTCAAAATCGTATTTTGGGTCTATGATTTTTACAATCGTAGCATCATATCATGTTCTTCACCTAATAGGGTGATACTGCGATCTATCTTTGAACACATATCCTTGACTCAGATAATATCAAGCTGCCAATGAGCTGCAATGGCATGTATTGTATCCTGCACAAGCTTGATTTCTTCTATCGCATCCAGTCCTTGCATATTTACCATTTCAGTGCGTATCGGTATAATCATTCATTATTGAGTTGAAAAACTAAATGGGTAGAATTCCGCACGAATCCTACCCACTATTTTTTGCCCTTTACAGTTTTAAGCTGTCTATAATTCATCAGTTTATTCAATGACAAATTTTTGCATTACCCTTCCATCTACTTCTGAAGCACAGCAGTGTACGGTTACAGTGCAGCCGCAGATTCTCCACATAGGATGGCCGGCCGTCAGGGGATTGAATCAAAATTCCTTCAATCCCTTCTGAATCGTTTTATTCAAAAACTCCTCTACCTCGCCAAATGGGATCTCAAAACGAATTGCAATTTCTTTATATAAAAACGCTTTCGCCCTATCCGCGTATTCAACTTCAAATTCATCATACCGTTTTTCTTTCATCCGCAGGTATACGCTTTTAATGATTTTTACCCATTCTACATCATCACATTCATCTAACGCCATTTGATACCGTTCTTTGCGGAATTTGCTGTTTGGAGCTTGAAGCGTTTGAATGTAAGGTATTCTCTCAATTAGATCTTCCAATTCCTCTTTCGTACTGATTTCACGCACAACGCTGCCCGATGCCTCGTCTTTTTTCATAATTCCATCTGTTGTAATAACATATGTTTCTTCCATGCTAAACCTCCGTAAAAATATTTTCCTGCAGTTGCTTTTCCGGAATAGCGCTGCCAATTTCTTCCGCCACAGGTACTGTGGTGACTACATTCCCGATGCTATCAGCCTGCAAATGATAGTGTTCTCTGACTTTCTGCTCTACCTGCGCCATAAAATCAGGATGCTCTTTCAGATACTCTTTGGTAGCTTCCCTACCCTGCCCCAGTTTCATATCATCAAAAGAAAACCAGGAACCGCTTTTATTGATTACATTAATTTCCACAGCCAGGTCAAGAATATCTCCCTCTCTTGATATACCTGTGCCATACATAATGTCAAATTCAGCTTCTTTAAAAGGCGGCGCGATCTTATTCTTTACTATCTTTACTCTGGTTCTGTTTCCGACACGCTCTCCGCCAACTTTTATCTGGTCAATTCTTCTTACATCAAGCCTTACGGATGAATAGAATTTTAATGCACGCCCTCCCGTAGTTACTTCCGGATTTCCGTACAGGATACCGATTTTTTCTCTGAGCTGGTTAATAAAAATTACAATGCATTTTGATTTACTTACAGCCGGAGTCAGCTTTCTCAATGCCTGTGACATCAAACGTGCTTGTAAGCCCATATGTACATCACCCATTTCTCCTTCAATCTCAGCCTTAGGCACCAATGCGGCAACGGAATCTATCACGATAATATCAATTGCTCCTGAGCGTACTAGCATTTCCGTTATTTCTAACGCCTGTTCTCCGTTATCCGGCTGTGATATGTACAACTCATCAATGTCTACACCTATATTTTTGGCATAATTGGGATCAAGTGCGTGTTCTGCATCAATAAATGCCGCTATGCCGTCTCTTTTCTGGATTTCCGCGACCATATGCAAAGACACCGTTGTTTTTCCGCTTGACTCGGGGCCATAAATCTCAATTACCCTACCTTTCGGTATTCCTCCCAATCCCAACGCAAGATCAAGACTTAACGCTCCGGAAGGCACAATCTCTACATTGCTGATTGCGTTTGGATCTCCAAGACGCATAACCGCCCCTTTTCCAAAGTCCTTTTCTATTTTTAATATGGCTGCATCTAAAGCCTGTTTCTTATTTTCGTTCATCTTCCTATCCTTCCTGCATACTGACAAAAAGCTGATTTCTACCAGACACATCAATACTCTAATACCAGCTGTAAGGCCTGCAGCTTTTCTTCGCTGCTGCTTTCCTTGCATTGATAGCTTTTGCCGTTTTTTCATGTATAAGTCTTAACTGTTCTTTTTGCATGATTCCATTTTCAACTTTCCACTGCTCCAGGTCCTTTTCTGCCTCTGCCTGTTTTTCATCATTTTCCAATCTCAAAAAGCCCTGAATACATGATGGATATAGAAACCTGCTTTTCTTATTTCCTTTAAAGAATTCTACATCCAGATATTTCCCATCAGCAGAGTTTATAACACCTTTGCCAAATGATTTATGTACCACATTTTCATCCAGCAACATACTGATTTCCATTATAATGCACCTCTCCATGTTTTTACGTGCGGAGCTCATAAGCTCGAAAGGCGTAAGTTACGGGATACCCGTAAGGGTATACTTAAAAGCGTGCATTTATCCTAAAAAGATAACTGCACGCTTTCGATACAAACATTACGTCTAATCCAGATAATTTCCTACCGGAGATGAATTATACTGTTTCCTGATCTCAATTATGACAGAGCCATCACTCTGTGTTTCTTCTGAAAAAATCTTGTATTTTGTCATACTTCTATCCAACTGTTCCTTGTATTTTTTCACTTCTTCTCCAACAAGTTTTACAGCATAATCATGGCCAACATCATCCTTTAACATGAAATGCAGTGTTTGCGTAATACACGCTGATTTTATCCTTTTCATGATATTCCTCCGTAAATTCAAAAATTTATTGTAATTAAATTATAAGCAAATTTTTTTTAAATGTAAGTGATTTTTTTCGTTTTTTGTATATTTCGTCATTTTGCTGTTGTTAATCCTCGATTATATTGTTGATTTTTACCTATCTTTTGTATTATGTAAAAGGTTAGACGAAAGCTGTTTTGGAGAATTCATGATTCTCAGCCCAAAAAATATTGACAATTCTCGTTTTTTTTGTTATGATTATGTAATCAAGCAGCCAACAGCGTAGAATTTTGATTTCTATGCTGTTTTTTGTTTGTTTTAAGTTTTTAAGCAGTTTTTGTAATAAGGATTCCTTATGATAGATGAAGAAAATGGAGGTTATATGATGTAATTAGGAAGCACCTTACCCGAGAAAAAACACATAGTTAATGATAATACATTATGACATAATAGGTTCAGCGTAAAATCAATAAATGTAGATTTTATGCTCTTTTTTAGGAGGAATGATTATATGGATTTTTATATGAAATTACCGCGTAACAAAAAAGAATTTGCTGTATTTATGGGGATTATATCAATTATTTCTGTAAATATTATAGCTCCTTTAATTACTTGTTTTGAAGCAGGATTTCATCTTTATGTCTGGCAGGATGTTTTAACGGTACTGCCTTTTATCTGGTTAAGTGTCCTAGCTATTGTTCTGCTGACATATATTCCGGCGGAAAAAATGACTGCTGTGATCGTTGCGCAAGATGACAGTTTCCATTCTCATATTGTAATAAATATTTTATGCACTGTTTTTCTAATGTCAATTTTACTGACTGTGATTGGGACATGGATTGGAACCCGTTCCATTACTTTAGAACCGATACATAATTTTTTTTACAAATGGCCTCGTAATTTCGCTATTTCATTATTCGTTGAAATGTGTATTGCGCAACCAATTGCAAGATTTGTGATTTTCAGAATACACGTATGGTGTGATCCACAGAAAAATATATTAGAAAAAACGTACAATTAAAAGAGTGGTTTACGGTTTATTCTATAAAATTTTAGTCTGTGCTTGTCTGCTTACTGTAAAAAAGCTCATACAAATATAATGTTTGTATGAGCTTTTTTATAGTATCTGAAAAAGCAAGAGAGAATTCACCAAAAATATTCTTATATTACCCCTTTTCATCATAAGCATTATTCAGTGTTTTTTATTTTTAAACTCATGACGCCTGGTACAATTTCGATTGCATCGCTGTGATTCCCCAGCATCACATGTGTGTCCTCCTTTTCCATCCCTAAAATCTGCCAGTCATTCCTTGTATAAGGATTGTTGCCCCTACAAAGAAAATAACCGCCACCTTAGTGACGGTCAAGCAAGTAATCATTCATTTTGATAGACAGACTTTCCAAATCGGTATGCCGCTTCCAGATGATCTGTGTTTTTGATATTCGGCTTTCCATTAGTATCTCCGCAGCCACCAGCCAAAAGCATCCCCTTGTCAGTAAATCCAATATAATTCACGATTGCAAATTGATAGTAGGATACTGCCTGCTCAAATGTCCAAAAGAAATTATCAGCAGATGTCATAAGCAGAGCGGAGTCCTTCACAGGGAACTTTTCATATCGGCCATAGGGCGGTTTTTTATCTTCCTGTCCAATGCAGTAAAAACGCTCTATAAACGCCTTGAGTTTGGCTGAAATTGTCCAAAAATATAGCGGAGAAGCAAATACAATCAAGTCCGCTTCTTTGATCTTTGGAATAAGGCTGTTAAATGCATCCTTTTGAATACAGGGTTTTTCGTATCGGCAAGCGTTGCAGCCCAAACAGCCCTTTACCTCTATTTCTGCTAGAGAGATTGTTTCCACCTGATGCCCAACCTCCACTGCGCCCTTAGTAAAAGCATCGGTCAATTGCGCCGTATTACCGTCCCGCCTGCCGCCGCCTAATACAATTAAAATTCTCCTCACTCTTTTTTCCTCCCTGATTTTTCTTGTCATTATTGCTATTATCATTTATTATAAGATATAAATAACAGCTTAGATAGTACGCACTTTTTTAACGCATACTATCCTTTGAGGAAGTGTTAAATTTATGAGTATGAAACAGTTTGAGGGAAACATAAAATCTATTACAGATACGCCATTTGGATATACGCTTACCATGATTGGTGGTAAATGGAGGCTGGTAATCTTGTACTGGCTGGTGGAGTATGGCGTAGTCCGCTTTAACGAGCTTCAGCGACTGATTGGCGGCATTACCTATAAAACACTAAGTGCGCAGCTTAAAGAGATGGAAGCGGATGGACTTATCATTCGAACAGAGTATCCGCAAATTCCCCCGAAGGTGGAATATAGCCTTTCCCCCAAAGGGAACTCCCTGTTTCCTATTATGGAAGCAATGTGTGAATGGGGAGAAAGAAATCAGTAAAACCCTTTACATTCCAAGAATTTGCCATATATAAGTGGGCGCTGTCAGAGTAAATACCAGACATGCGAACAGTATCGCTGGCCCGCTCCATTCAAATTGGCCATGTTTTCGGAAATCAAAGTACGCAGTTCCCAGTTTTCCAAAAAAGAATACAGCTAATACCAGGTCGATTGCAGGGAACACGACATGGTCAACGACTGCCCGAATCTGTATCACTGCTGTTTTCCAGGTATCCTCTATTGCCCCGGATACATTCCCATCCGCATAAGATACCATGCAGAACAGAAAAGACAGCAGCCATGAGGTCATGACTACTGTCCCAAAACGCTTCTTCCATTTCATAAGCTTCCTCCATTATAAAATTGTCTAATCACGATACACAGTGAGTAATATGAGTAACATTACCTCTTACCCTTCCCCCATTCTTACTGCGCAAGATAATCATGTCTAATAATTCGTAGTCCAGGACCGACTCATAGCCCAGATGTCACTCGCAGCTACTATCCCCGTTACAAAACAGGTGAAATTAATATACCTGTTCAGGTACTGGTTGCCCTGCATCTAGGGACTAACTGGTCCGATATGCCAATCCAACCATAAATCCCCCTGTATATCCACATCGTCTGAAAGGTCAAGGGATAACATGCCTTTGGGCGTCCAGCAGTCCAAAAGCCAGGTATACGCCGTATATGTTCCATCTGGCATCCATATCGGTGTAAAGTGGGTACGTCTGCTAAATGTTGAATACTCATTTTCCTTAAATTCAAACCGGGCATGGTAATCACCGCTGAGCCTCTCCAACAATCTCCAATATGTCTGGTAATGAAATTCCGGGAAATAGGTCACAGCATTCTGTGCCCCTGTAACAGCACTGGATTGGGTGGTACTTACATCAGCCATAACTTCCTGGTTGATTCCATACCCGCTTTTAATTATATCGCCAGTTGATGTGGGATTTTTCTCATCCGGGAATATATCCATCCCTCCTGACAGACTGGCCTGATACCAATCCTGGTCAAATTCCCACCAGCCCTCGTCTTCCCAATATCCATCCTCATCTTCCCCTCCATCATGGTACACCCAATATTCATGCCACCAAGGCCTCCATATACTCCATCTGGCTTCCTTCATATGACTGTTGGATGGGAGGGAGGCTGGCTTCACATATGAATCATTCCTATCATCTGCAACCGGATTCGGGGGAGGATTCTTGTCCAGGTCTACTACCTTAACATGGATAGTTCCCTTGCTTGGATACCCTCCTCCACCTCCACTAACCTGGATTGTGATATCCTGAGGTGTTTCCGGTGTGGTCCACCGAATCCATGCCAGCTGCTCACTTCCTTCTGGATAGTACACTTGATTTACAGTATAGTTCTTACCTTTTATATTAAATCGTACACTTGCAGGGTAATCTGGATCGGACTGGCCACCTCTCACAGTAACAGACGTAATGACTTGTGTATTGACACGATAAACATAATCATAGGTGACTACTTCGCCTTGTTCCGGCTCATGTTCCTTAAAATGGATGATGCCTAATCCCAAAGAGGATATGATCTGGTCCTCGGTAACTAATTGGTCTCTTGGTCCCGACCATGCCGGATAACCTAAGTCAGGAGTCTCCAAGAACATAGAAAGCGGTACGTTCTTAAATAAAACATTAGGCAGCATATCCCGGATGTTGGCTCCCATCCTTGAATAATATGCTGCCTCGGTTGCTGTCATAGCCATGCGGATTCCATTATAGGTCACATACGCTACTGGCTCTAATAAGATTTTATATTCACCGTTTGTTAAGGTTTCAAATGGAATGCCTGTATCCTGAGAAATTAGCTGTATCATATATTCAGAGCAGAAGTATCGTTTTATTTCTTCAATACTACTGTGTCCGCTGGCACTGGTGACAATTTTGGGTAATTTAATAGCAGGTCGTGCATATGCATATGGAGTGGTATCAACGGCTAACCGTGTACCATTTCTATACGTAATCTTGTTTACTGTTCCAAAATGCAGTTGAATATCTGGACTCTTATTTGTATAATCAATCGATTTTGATATCACTGCTTGGTCTGAACTTCGTATAATCGAAACTCGAATCCCTTCATCACCTACAGACCACTTATTATTCTGGCTCGTACCTTGCGACATATCTCCACCACCGCTATCTATATTACCATCTCCAATGGCATAGGCATTACTGGAAAGCAATAGGGTTAATGCAAATACAATAAGACATTTTATATATCTCGCCATCTATCTCCTTCACACAAAAAGCCGTTGAAACCAACGACCTTTTGATTATGATATCCATTTAGTTCTGTCTTGCTATAGTATTTTGTTCAATCCATTATTCCAACCTGCTTATTTATATCACCATCAGAATCTACATCTCTACCTATAGAACCAGAAGGCGTTACCCAGCCAAACCCAGGCACATATATCTTCCCTTCCTGAGACGCAGATTCCGTTGCTTCGGTCGGGGGCTCTGTTGGTTGTTCTACCGGCTGTAGCTCTGTAACCACCGGCGGTTCTGTTTCCGGGTTTGGTTGTGGTTCTGCAATTACTGGATTGGTTGGTGTCACAGTCTCTCCATTTGGTTTCTTTGCCGGGTCATGTCTGTCCTCATCCTTTGGCTTTGCAGGTTTCGTCACCTCTGGCTGGATTTGTTGGACTGTTTCATCGGTTTGGTCTTTCGTAGGCGCTGCCGTTGTCTCTGCTTTCGTCTCCACCTTGACCGTTTCCCGGACTGCCTCACTACTCTCTATTATAGGCTCAGCAACAGTAGTCTGGTCTGCCTGCGTGGTTTGCTGAACAGCTGTCGGCGGCTCACTTTTAAACCGGCCCGCAATCAGGAGCGTCAAAATCATGCACACAATTACAGCGCCCCCAATTATCATCCATTTCTTCTGCTTGTCATCCAATTTCATATACATCCCCTCCTCTTCCCTGCTTCTAATTTCAACCTACCATAATAACGTTCTAAAGTCCAGATTTATTCTCCATTTTAAGGAAATATAATATGATTATTATACAAACTTATCGCTAGATATTTTTTTAACTATCCCATCAAAACACGGGAGTATAGGCTGCCTGTACTTTCATACGGATCTGCATGTCCGGCAGGCGGCTCCCGCCGAAACGGACCGGCACCCGGAGCAGGAACGTGGCGTCTGCCAGGAAGCGTTTGCTGCTGTCCGAGGTTAAAGGAACATTCTGTATAATCACATCCAGGTCCGAAATCCGGTACTCTTCCTTTCGGCCTCCGTCCACCAGTTTCACATGATAACTTCCATAATCCTCCATTCCCAGAAGATTATCCAGAAATCCATATACGTCACCATAGTCCAGGCTTTCATCCCAGCCTCCCCCGGACGGATAATAACCGCCGGAGTACCCTTCACGCACACCATGGTATACATCATCATAGTTATCATTGACCGTGGACAGGATGGCTTCCTGTACTGCATCCCTGACTCCCGCTGCAATGAGGTTCAGCCTGGCATATTCTGATATACCGCAAAAGAGGAACAGCACCACCAGGGCAGATGCAACAGCCAAAGGGATGCCATTACCTTCCTGCCCTAATATCACCTTTCTCCATCCTGCTATTTCCAGTATACTTCCCCCTTTCCCTGTGCTTTGGCATGGAGGGTGACAGGATAGGTACCAAAGCCGCCAAACAGGCCAATATCCATCTGCATGGTCAGGGTCACCTCCACCTCCTCATTCAATTGGAACGGTCCGTCCTCCGACCATTCCACCTCCGGCGTGAGTCCTGTCTTTTCCCGAAGGACGGCCTCTCTTCTGCTTGTCTCCGGGCCAATCCGGCCCGCCATCTCTGCTTCCCTGCACAGTTCCTGCGCAAACGTGTCAAGCTGATTCTTGGCTACATATACTGGAAGCACATTTACGACCAGTCCCAGCATCAGGAATACGCACAGCACCAGGACACACATATCGATATATCCCTCCCCCTTCTCATTTCGGATGATATCCACCAGCTCTCCCCCTTTCTACTACAATATATTTATGGTTAATATCCCTTACAGCCAGTAAGGAATTATCCATCTTGTTGCTTAAGCTGT
>ENA-OWOC01000052-OWOC01000052.1-gut-metagenome-genome-assembly--contig:-NODE-52-length-71411-cov-16.046149_pt1 | contig 71411 bp, 45 predicted proteins | sample MGYA00248245_ERZ651791 | MGnify/ENA primary metagenome ERZ651791 (study PRJEB26908, sample SAMEA4031703) | gut metagenome | biome: gut; feature: normal infant; material: stool | place: China | collected 2015...
TATAAGATTTTGATTTCACATGTTTTTGTAAGTCATTATTCCTATGATGGTTTACAAAAATATGTGATTTTTTTATTTTATTTAAAATCACAATAAAATATTAGGAGGTATCTTTCATGAACAAAGGTACAGTAAAATGGTTTAACTCACAAAAAGGATTTGGTTTTATCACGAATGAAGAAAACGGCGAGGACATTTTTGTTCACTTTTCCGGAATTGCTACAGATGGCTTTAAGTCATTAGAAGACGGACAGTCCGTAACCTTTGACATAACCAATGGCAACCGCGGCTTACAGGCTGTGAATGTCTGCGCTGCATAATATTCAGGATATAAATGGGGCATATTACAATATGCCGCTGCACCATATATGGCGGGGAGAAATCCCCGCCATTTCCTATTGAAGGCCCCCTGCCGTGCTGCAGCACGACAGGGGGCCTTTTGTGTTTGTCCTGCGGAAAATGTGTTCCGCTATAAACAAACTATCCAAGCCATTTTTGCAGGGTTTCGATGAGCCGCTCAACCTCGATGGGCTTGGCCACATGGTCGTTCATCCCTGCGCTGTGAGCCTTTCCAATATCCGTGGCAAATGCGTTGGCCGTCAGTGCCAGTACAGGGATGGTTTTGGCATCACTTCTTTTCACCGCCCGGATGGCTTCAGCGGCCTGATAGCCGTCCATCACCGGCATCTGGATATCCATTAAGATGCAGTCATATCCGCCCGGCTCCGAAGCCAGGAATTTTTCCAGAGCAATCCGGCCATTTTCAGCCTCATCAATGAGGAATCCATGCATCTTCAATAGTTCGGCCGCGATTTCCCGGTTAAGCGGATTGTCCTCCACCAGCAAAATCCGTTTCCCCTCTAAGCTGGTATGTACTTCCTCTATGGGAATGGCGACAGCGTCGGAACGTCCGCTCTGGCAGAACTGGTGGAAGGTATGGGCCACCTTGGACCTGAACAGAGGCTTGGTGATAAAGGCATCTGCTCCCGCAAGCCGGAACTCCTCCTCAATCTCAGAATAATCATAGGCTGAAATGACAATGATGGGCACATCCATGCCCAACTTCCTTCGTATCACTTTCAGTGTTTCCAGGCCGTCCATTTCCGGCATCTTCCAGTCCAGTATCACAGAGAAAAAATCGTCTTTTGCCTCATGGGCGTCTACAACACGGCAGACCGCTTCCTTCCCCGACAGCACCCAGCTGCTTCGCATACCCAGCTCATCCAGAATCTCAGCGGCGCTTTCACAGATAATCTGGTCATCGTCCACCACCAGTACCGGAAGCCCGGAAAGCTCTGCGTTTTCCTCCTCCGCCTGTGAGCCCAGTTCAAAGGAGACAGCAACAATAAACTGGCTCCCCTCTCCCAGAACACTCTTAACCTCAATGGTGCCGTTCATCATGCGCACAATATTCTGTGTAATGGCCATTCCCAGCCCTGTACCCTGTATCTGGTTTGCCTGAACCCCCTCTGCCCGTGAAAACGGTTCAAAAACATGGGGGATGAAATCTTCAGGCATCCCAATTCCGTTGTCAGTGACAATAAACTCATATTGTCCCCTGCCCTTGGCAAAAGACGGTATCTCCCGGACCCGCAGCCCCACACATCCGCCGTCGGGCGTGTATTTCACTGCATTGGACAGCAGGTTGGTAAGCACCTGCTGCAGGCGGTTTTGATCCGTTACCACGGTTTCATGGCGCACATGGTCGGCGTTGATTTGCAGCTCCTGATGCTTTTGTGCTGCCAGCGGCCTGAACACATCCATAACATCCTCGATCAGCTCCGGCAGGGACACAGTCTCCGATACAAGATCAATCTTCCCGCTTTCAATTTTAGACATATCCAGCACTTCGTTGATAAGGTTTAAAAGATGGCGGCTGGAAACATTAATTTTATTCAGGCAGTCCTGTATCTTTTCCGGGGATTGCAGATTTGCCTTGGCAATAACCGACATACCGATAATCGCGTTCATGGGCGTGCGGATATCGTGGGACATGGAGGAAAGGAAGTTTGTCTTGGCGTCAGCCGCAATCCGGGCCGCATTGCAGGCATCTTCCAGAGCCAGTCTTTGCCGGGCCTGTTCCGTGCGCTCCTCCGTCACGTCCACACCCACGCTGTAATAGGAAGGAACCCCATCCCAGCTGTCCTTGCCGTCTACATAGCTATACGTCATTATCAAAATTTTCACGGTCCCATCCCGGGTGACAATACGGCTCTCCGCAGCTGCGGACTCGCCTGTCTCCCTGGCCTGCCCCATGGAGGCAGCGATACGCTCCCTATCGTCCGGATGGACATAATCCCATTGGGATTGCAGTTCCTGAGAAAATTGTTCTTCGGTGTAGCCGATCAAATCCAGAAAACCCACGCTGTGCCAGAGGACCGTCCGCATATCCCGTCCGTCCACCCGCACCAGCCCGCCGGGAACGCTGCGGATCAACGCGTCGCGTTCCTGGTCCTTTTTCGCCAGCTTATATTCTGTGCTGTACATATCATGGGACAGCTCAAGCCGCGCCCGGTGTCCCTCCCAGTTGATAATGCGGTTTTTGATTAAAAAGGTCCGCTTCAAAACTGGATTTTGGAATTCCCATTCATAAAACTCATCCTCGGTCAGTCTGGCATTGGTGCAAAAGGGGCAGGGGGACGTTCTCCCCTGGATCACTTCGTAGCACTTGCGGCCCACTACCTTTGCAGCGGGCGCGCCCAATATGTCACAGGAAGACTGATTCACATACAGCAGCTCATAGGTATCCATGTCGCTGATGTAGACATAACCCTCGTAGGCATCCATCATAAAGCGGAAATACTGAAGTTTCTGCCTGTAGAGCCGCTCCTGCTCCTCTTTTTCAGCCATCAGCCTGTCCATCCGCGCAAATTCCGCCTGCAATACGGGCCCGGCCGCTCCATTCTCTTCTTTCATGGTCCCATAAAGACAGGCCCAGGAATATCCTCCCTCTTTTAGGGGCAGGCGGACGGGCAGCTCAATATCAGAACAGTTCTTCTCCGCAGCCTGCGCCAATTCCTGACGGATAGAGGCAAACACACCGGGATAATCCGCATAATACTGCCGCAGATCACGAAAACAGCCGAAAAAGCTTTCCCTGGTATACCCAATGCTGTCAAAAAAGCTGGAATTCCCCCACTGAAAGGTCAGATCCTCATCCTGCAGGCAGCATAGCATACCCGTCTTCAGCCCGTCCATCGCTGCAGGACATTCTCCCTTTGCCCTTTGAGGCATATAACCGTTATTGCGCTCCGTCACATTTTCCATGTTTTAACCGCCCGTTCCAAATATAATCTCTGTGTATCTATTTTTATTTTTGCAATCATGATTAACGTTTCCTGGCAGACCGCCAATTGTTCATATACACATTTATTTTTTAGTATAGCAAACAACATTGCAAATAGCAATAGATCGCACAATTACTTATACTTGGAACCATTCCTTTAGAGGCGGACAGATTGTGTACCGATATTCAAATACTCCGCTGCGGTCTCCGGAGGGACCATGCTGCCGCCGGTTGCCCAGGCGATATGGACAGCCTGCCCCATGCAGTCACTGAGATTCTTTTGCCTGATATAACCATCCATTTCATCTGCGTGGAGGAATGCCGCAAAGGATGCGCATGCAGATGGTTCTATAAATATATCCTCTGTCTTTAAGAGGGCGCGCATCAGTTCATACAGCTTTCTGTCCTCGATGGTGCAGATTCCTGCAAGCCGTTTCTCAATCACCTTTCCCACAAATGCGGACGGCCTTCCCACGGCAAGTCCGTCTGCGTCCGTCTTTCCGCTGATACCGAGGTCCCTGACGCTGACCTTGTCATGCTCTCCCGTAGCCATTCCCACCAGCATACAGCAGGCCTGGGTCGGCTCCATGAAAAAGCAGTGAACACAGTCGCCGTATATTTCTTTCAGTCCATAGGCCACCCCGCCCGGCGCCCCGCCAATTCCGCAGGGTAAATATACAAATAATGGATGCCGCCTGTCCACCTGGATTCCCTGTTCCTCCAGCTGGCGTTTCAGCCTCTCTCCCGCAACCGCATAGCCCAGGAACAGGTTGACAGAATTCTCATCATCCACAAAATAACTCATAGGGTCCCGGTCGGAACTCTTTCTTCCTTCCTCCACGGCCGCACAGTAGTCGGACTCATATTCAATAACCGTGACCCCCTTGCTTCTCAGCAAATCCTTCTTCCACTGTTTTGCATCCGCCGACATGTGTACCGTTACCTGAAAGCCCAGTTTGGCACTCATGATGCCGATGCTGAGCCCCAGATTACCGGTGGAGCCCACCTGGACCTTATACCGTCCAAAGAACTCCCTCATCTCACTGGTGTTCAGTTTCCGGTAATCCTCCTGCTCCGTGAGCAGCCCTGCCTTAAAAGCCAGTTCCTCCGCATGTTTCAGCACCTCGTAGATACCGCCCCTGGCCTTTACAGAACCGGATATAGGAAGATGGCTGTCCATTTTAAGGAACAGTCTTCCGGCTATCCCGGCGCCCCACTCCTGGTTCAGTTCCTGCCTCATAGCCTTGATTTCCCGCAGCTCCGATTCAATTATGCCATTACATGCAGCCGTCTCAGGAAACACCTCGGCCAGATAAGGCGCAAATCGTTCCAGCCGCCTTGCCGCATCCTGTATCTGCTCCTTAGACACTGCTTTTTCCCCCTGCCGGCTCTCCGGGCACTCCCTGCCGTTCACCCAGAACACTTCTTTTCCGGCAGCAGCCTCCGCCAATACCGGTATCTGTTTCATATATGCTTCTATTCTTGTATCCATACTATTAATTCCTTTCTGTCTGTAAGTTTATATTCTCTGCGCTACTTATGGTTCTCCCTGAAAAATTCTGCTGTCAGCTTCATCACCACCGGTGAAAGCTTAAGAAGGGCCAGCACATTGGGAATGATTAAAAGCCCCAGCATACAGTCCTGGACCGACCACACAATCCCGGCCGTGCTCAGACTTCCCAGCAAAATCAATACCGGAAACAGGATGCGGTAAAAACGGTCCCCCTTCAGGCTCTTTATGTACATCAGGCTTACATGCCCAAAATACCACTGGCTCATGATGGAGGTGGATGCAAACAATATCAGGCTGACCGAAACCACATACTTAAAAAGAGGGGACACAGTTCCAAATGCCTCTGCTGCCAGAGACGCCGCGCTAGCCCCTTCCAGAGGCACTCCGCTTGCCAGGATGGAAAAACCAGTGGTGCTGCAGATGACCATGGTATCCACGAACACCTCCACAACGCCATAAAAGCCCTGCCTGGCCGGATGGTCCACCTGAGCCGCGGAATGAATAACGGCCGCTGACCCTTCGCCTGCTTCATTGGAATACAGCCCCCTGGCCACGCCGAAGCGCATGGCCTCCTTCATTGTCAGTCCCGCAGCAGCTCCCATGCCTGCTTTCATGGAACATGCTTCCTGTAAAATGCTTTGGATCATGGGCAGAATGGAATCCAGATGAGTGAGCACCACCACGATACCTCCCGCAATATACAGCGATGCCATGACCGGCACGATTTTCTGGGCCGTATCCGCCAGACGTTTAAGCCCGCCGCCTATAATAAAAATCATGACAGCCGCCACTAATATCCCTGTACACACCTTCGGGATTCCAAATACCTGGAACGCCACATCCGATATGGTATTGGACTGGATCAGAGTCCCCCCTGCATTCTGGAAAAACAGGAGCACAGCCGCGGCCGCGCCAAGCAACGGCGCATGGAGCCCCTTTTCAATATAATACATGGGTCCTCCGTAAAAGCTTCCGTCCGCACCTTTCTGGCGGAACACCAGTCCCAGTACAATCTCGGCATACTTGGTGGCCATGCCTAAAAATGCAGCTGCCCACATCCAAAACAGAGCCCCCGGACCGCCTCCAATCAGTGCAGTGGCAACACCCACGATATTTCCGCTGCCCACACAGCTGGCGATTGCCATATATAGCGCCTGAATGGATGATACTGTGCCCTTATGGTCCCGGGATGCCTCTGCTGTTTTATCTTTTTTACAAAATTCCTTTATAATCCAGGGGATGGACCTGAACTGGATTCCGCCTGTGGCTATGGTGTAAAACGCTCCCAGCCCCAGCAGCACAAACAGCATCCAGTTCCCCCACAGCAGGCCGGCCAGATTCCCCAGTACTGCCTCTGCTGTTTTCATCACTTCAACCGGTTCCTTCCCTCCGCCTGCGGCATCTCAAATCCCATAACGGCTGCCAGTGTGGGCGCTATGTCAATCAGCTTCATGGACCCTATGTCGCAATTTCGTTCTATCCCGTATCCCTCAATCATGAAGGACGCCCTCATCTCCTCAAACCGTTCGCAATAACCGTGCTGGGCTTTCTGGTGCAGTGTTTCCGTACAGTAATCCCCCTCTGCGTCATCCCGTATTTCATACCCCTTCCGGGAAACCAGCACATAGTCAGCCAGAGGGAAACCTCCCCTCTCGATGGCCTGCTCTCGGTCCAGCACCTCCAGAATTCCAAAGGCCGGATCGGATGACAGCTCCTTCATTACCTGAGCCAGCCGTTTTCCGGCATCCTCATCCTGTCCATTTTTTAACCGAATTTCGGACATGCCCCCTGCGCGCTGGGACCAGGCTCTCCAGTCCGTCACCCTGCCGTTTCCATCTGTGGTGATAAGTCCTGCTTCCCTCAGCTTTACATTGGGACGGATATTGTACCGGTTATCCAGTGTCCCATGGTCGGATACCACACAGACAACGGCCCTGTCATCTGTCATACTATGTACCCTCTCAACCAAATCCCCCAGCATCCTGTCAATGGCCTCAATGGCATGGGCCGCCTCTTTACTGTACACGCCATACTGGTGGGCCATCTCATCAAAGGATGCAAAATAGGCGGACATGAAGAACGGACGTTCCTTAGTCCTTGGCGCAATCTTATGGTCCAATACCCACATAGCTGCCCGGTATCTCTGCCTGTCCCCTGCTTCCGTCAGGTCCAGTCCTCCTGCATACCTTCCAATGTCCTTTTCCATCTCCAGAATCATGCCCTGGGGCACGGACATGGCATCAATAAAACGGCTGTCAAGCTCTGTGCCGTCCCACCAGAATTCAGGTGCAATGAAGTCTCCTCCGGCAGCCACGGAAGTGGGAAAAGCCACGCTGGCAGACAGATATCCATGTTTTCCGGCAGCCTCCCACAGATTTTCCACCTTTCTGCTGGCAAACCAGTGCCACGCTCCCATATGTTCACCCAAGGGGTCAAAAATACCATTGTTATATATACCGTGGGTAGCCGGATTGGTTCCCGTTATGATGCTCTGATGACAGGGATACGTAAAAGTAGGAAACACACTCTGTACGCCTCCGCCTGCAAATGTACCGTTCTCCACAAAATATTTACTTATATTAGGAAGACTGATTCCCAGACGTTCCTGTTCAAAAACAAACTCCGGTTTTAACGCGTCCACGGATACCAGCAATACGCTTACCTTATTTCTCTCCATATCCTTCATCCCCCTTAATTTTCCGGTTTCTCAACGGAAATACCTGCCTGTTCAAACGGCCGTATCTGCTCCTTTGTTGCATCAGAATCAGTAATAATCATCCCCACCCGGTTAATATCACACATCTTCACCAGGGAATTTACTCCCAGCTTGGTGCTGTCAGCAATAACAATGGTCTGGTCTGACGCTTCCATCATCTTTTCCTGCACAATGATTTCATCCATGCGCTGGTAGGTGATTCCCCTGTCTACCGAAATACCGCAGGTGGTCAGGAAAAATGTGTTAATACTCAATTTGGAAAATATCATACCTGCAATGTCAGACACAAACGCCATCTCCTCAGGGCGGTATACGCCGCCGGTGGCAATGAGCGTGATTCCCTTTGCATCGGCCAGCTCATTTAAGATGGCAATGGAATTAGTAACCACGGTCAGGGAATGGAACGTCCTCTTTATGACGCGGGCCAGCTCATAAGCAGTGGTTCCTGAGTCCAGGGCTATGGACTGGCCTTCTTTAATGAAGCGGACCGCAAACTCTGCAATCTCCACCTTGTTTTCCAGATTCTCTCTTTCCCTGGCTGAAAAATTCTGATATTGGATGGTCCTCTCCCCGGACAAATCTTCCTTGTCAGCCAGAAAAGCGCCTCCTCTTGTACGCCGTATCAGCCCCTGGGACTCCATATTCTCCAAATCCCTGCGGACCGTTTCAGGAGAAACCCCCATCTTCTTTTTTAAATCCGCAACCTTGACGCTTCCGTCCGTCTGCATCAGGCTTATAATCTTTTGATACCGTTGTTCCGCCAGCATCCGCATACGCTCCTTTCTTCCCATCAGTCAGCTTGTTTTGACTTCTCTTAACTACTTTTAACTCATAATAACACATACAAGCACACTATTCAACCCTTTTTATCCGCAAAATAGCACAAAATCGCTTATGTGTCTTCGTGTATTTTCCACAATTTAACCTATTTTAGCTTAAATTAGCTTGACTTCACTTATTTTACCACATATACTGTGTGTACGGAAACAACCAAACTTAGCAGAATGAAAAATAAAATCAGGAGATGAAAAAATGAAAACAATTGCAGACAACCGTCAATCAAAAAAGTGGATTTCATTTGGAACATTGGTGCTGGGCGCCGGAACCATCTACAAGCTGGGGTGTTTAAAGGATGCGTTTTATGTTCCCATGCAGGAATTTATGGGACTCTCCCACACACAGATAGGTACAGCCATGAGTGTGGCCGGATTGATTTCCACTTTCGGCTTCCTGATCTCTATCTATCTCACGGACCGGGTGTCTAAAAAGGTCATGATTCCCATGTCGCTTATGGGCATCGGCTTACTGGGCATCGGCCTTTCTACCTTCCCGCCCTACTGGCTCTTTCTGTTAATCAACTGCGGCCTCGCCGTCTGTGCGGACATGCTCTACTGGCCCACCATGTTAAAGACCGTCCGTCTTTTAGGTTCAGAGGAAGAACAGGGCCGTATGTTCGGTATCATGGAAGCCGGGCGGGGACTTGTGGACACCGTCATCGCCTTTGGCGCCCTGGGCGTCTTCGCACTGTTAGGAAGCAATGCGGCCAGCCTGAAGGCCGCCATCCTTTTTTACTCGGCAGTACCCATGGTAATCGGCATCATCGCTTATTTCCTTCTTGAACCGGACGAGATAAAGGCTGTCAATGCTGCCGGAGAAAAAGTAAGCAGAAACAAAGCTGCCATGGATAATGTAATGCTGGCCCTTAAGAACAGGAACATCTGGCTGGTATCATTTAATGTTTTTTCTGTGTATTGTGTTTACTGCGGACTTACGTATTTTATACCCTTCCTCAAGGACCTGTATGCAATACCTGCTGTTTTAGTTGGCGCTTATGGTATTATCAACCAATATGCCCTGAAAATGCTGGGCGGTCCTGTGGGCGGCTACCTGACCGATAAGGTATTCCATTCCGCCACAAAATATCTGCGCGTTGTATTTGTTATTACGGGAACAGCCCTGACTGTCTTTGCGTTCCTGCCCCACAGCCATATGAACGTATATTTCGGCATGCTCATGACCCTCAGCATCGGCGCCTGTGTATTCAGCATGCGCGCCATCTTCTTTGCTCCCATGGACGAGATTAATGTTCCCAGGGAAATAACAGGCTCTGCCATGTCGCTTGGTTCCTTCATCGGTTATCTGCCCGGCGCGTTCCTCTACTCCATCTACGGGAGTATCCTGGACCACAATCCCGGCATCAGCGGCTACCGCATTGTATTCCTTATCATGGCCGTATTCGCCGGTTCCGGCTTCCTGCTGAGCAGTTACATATTAAGTGTGATTGGAAAGGATAAGGCCATCAATAATTAATTCCTTTAACGGCCAGCACTCCACCGGATACCCCGAATACAATGTTCGGGGTTCCCTGGTTTTTAAGGACAAACCCGGCCATGCTGGGTGTAAGCGTTTCCTCTTCTGCTGCCTCCACTACCGCCGACAATTCCGGTGTGAATATGCGGTCTGTGCCCAAAGCAGCCAGCTCTTCCGGCGAACCTGCCGACACGCCTCCGTCCTTAAAGCCCACATACAGAGGATAGGAGGCCAGGGAAGACAATGCATCCATGTCCCGGTCCGCAACAGCTGCTTTTACCTTTTCGGCAAACGCGGTTACCGCTTCCTCCGGCACCATGAAATTGTCCGTATAGGCTGTTTTGTTAATCCCCTCCCCTGTCCGGCCTATCTCAAACTCCAGTTTCCCATAAGCTCCGGGGGCAATCTCATATTTATCAAACACAATAACCGGATTTCCGTTTTCATTCATGTAAAACGCGGTTTTATCCGTAATTCCTGTAAATCCGCCCTCTGAGCCGGACCAGAAGGCAATACCGTCTTTCTTCTTTCTATCTTCCATCTGGCGGAGTATGCTTTCATTGGCAATCCGGACATAGTCACGGCCCAGGACATCTGCCAGCGTAACCATCTTATAATCCTTCAAATCAATGTTATAGTATCTTGTTTCACTGCCGGCCGCGGACCAGTTCTCAGTTCCCTGCACTGCAAAGGAAAGATACCTTTCTGTCTGGGCCTTGATTTCATATCCCACATGGATTTTAATATCATGCGCTTTCCACTCCTCCTCTGTACCTCCCGTTTCCATGAATGCCTTCTTATATTCCCTGGCGCGTTCCGCTGCCTCTTCAGCGTACCGGCTGCACAAATCGTATATTTCCTGATTCAGAGCAGCGTCCAGCCCATTTGTATCCTTTGCTATCATCTCCACGCTGGGGATTTCCACAGATATCTTCCAGTCCCCCTCATCCTTCTCATAAGACCTGAAGGTAAGAATCCGCGCTGCGGCTCCTATGACAGGAAGCCCTGCCGCCATATCAGCAAAGGCTGTATTTGTGTTTAACGCCGTAGTAAATACCAGCACAAGGGCTGCTGCCGTACCGGCACATAACCCCCATATCCTGTTTCTTCTGTATATCCTGTTTCTTCTGTATATTCCGGCCACTGGTATTTTTTGCCCCTGACTCTTCCGCTTTTCCTCTGACCGGACAATGGCTGCCCTGACCCGTCCGGACAGTTCCTGGGGAATCGGTATCTCCTCATACTTTTTTCTTGCATCTTCTATCTGTCTCATAAATCCGCCTCCTGTATATTCTGTTTTAACAGTCTCAAACCACGGTATAATTTCGCCTTGACCGTATTCAGATTGGTCCTGGTTACGTAAGCTATTTCCTTCAGCGTCAGCTCCTCGAAATAGCGGAGCTTTATGATGGTCTGCACATCCTCCTCCAGCCGGTTTAACTGCTCATACACATCTTCTTCCCGGTTGTATCCTTCCTCATAATACGGTATCTCCTGCCCTATCCCATCCTCTGCGGGTATCTCCATCTTCTGCTTCCTGATCAGCAGCAGGCTCTCATTTACAAGAATACGGTAAAACCACGTCCTTACGGCATTTTCATTTCTGATGGCCTCATAGTGGTCCAATGCCTTGCAGACAGCGTTCTGGACAATATCCATGGCATCTTCCTGGTTATGGACATAGCTGTAGGCCAGTCTGTAAAATTTCTCCTGATTGCTGACTATATAGTCCACAATTCTGTTATATAAATCTTCATTCATGGGGTTTGCATCCCTCCTTGCAGTGTAGTTTCCCGGTATATCATAACGATACATCATAGCGGGTGTATCTTTGTTTCTGATATATAGATTCTGACTTCGTTCCAAAAGTTGCATATGATTATGTTTTTTAACCATAAAATATAATCAGGGCAGGAATCGGATGTTTTACCGATTCCCGCCCCGCCTGGCAGCTGTCATTTACTGTCCTTTTCCTTTTATATGGTTCCTCCCCGGATTGCTGCCATACGTTCCGAGGCCGTCCGCTTCATTGGTTTTACCGAGTACAGGCAGACTGCCCCAGTCAGTATGTCCGCCAGCGGCTGTGCCAGATAAATTCCCGTAACGCCCATTATTTTGGGCAAAATCAGTATGAACGGGACATAAAACAGTCCCTGGCGGATAACGGACAAAAATAAACCATATCTGGAAGAACCAATGGTCTGAAATGTAATTGTCATCATGTAGCACAGTCCAAAGGCCGGATAAAGGGCCACCTGGGAAATCAAAAGCCTGGCCCCGTAATCAATGACGGCCGGATTCCTGTTAAACAGCATAATCAATGGCCTGGCCAGAAGAATATAGATTCCCGCCACCAGCACGGTAAGAATCAGGGATGTCCGTAATGCAAAGCGAACGGACTCATGAAACCGTTCCTCCTTGTTGGCGCCAAAGGAATAGGAAGCAACCGGCTGATATCCCTGCATGAACCCCATGACTACATAGCATCCAATCAGCACAAGGCGCTGGACCACACCGTATGCAGCTATAATAAGGTCTGCGTCTGTCATGGATTTTGCCGCTATATTGGTAAGGGATGTTGCCGCAGCAAGGCAGATCTGTATAACGGCTGTAGGTATACCAATGAGCGTGACGGACTTGATGAAAGACCACCGGGGTTTAAAATACTCCCTCTTTATTTTTATGATGGAACGTCCAGACAGATAGAACCAGCCAAGGATAAAAAATGTGACAAACTGTGAGACTGTTGTGGCAAGGGAAGCCCCCTCCACTCCCATTGCCAATCCCCAGTCAAACATAAAAACAGGGTCCAGCACCACATTAAGAGCAGCACCTGCCACAACAGCGATGGATGAGATTTTTACAGATGATTCCGCCCTGGCCGCGCAGTTCATACTCTGGGCCGGAAGATTGGCAAGGGCCGCCACAAACATCCAGAATGCGTAATCCCCGGCCTGGGGCAGCACAGCCTCGGAAGCCCCGAAGGCCCGCAGTAAGGGCTCCATGAAAAGGATGCCTGCAGCGCATAGAAAGATTCCAATGAATACAGATAACCCAACTACCGATGTGATCGTCCTGTTTGCCTCCTTCTTATGGCCTGCTCCCAGCTGTCTGCCTGCCAGAACCGCTGCGCCTGCCGCAAAAATATTTTCCACCGAAACCATAATGAGCAGAAGCGGCAAAGTAACTCCTACAGCGGCAAGGGCTATATCCGAACCCAGCATTCCGATATAAGCTGTATCCACAATATTGTAGACGGCCTTTGCCAGCAGGGCCAGGGTGGCCGGAACTGCCAGTCTGGTAATGGCCCTGGAGGGCTTCATATCACCCAGTACGGATTCCTGCCCTGTGTTTTCCTTCTTCATATCCCCACATCCTTTCGCTCCGCCGCACGCTCCACCACACCATAGAGCAGCACATCCAAGGCTCTCCTGCAATCCTCTTCATGTGTGCTAAAATCAATCTCCCGCTCACCGGATGTCTGATATTTCGCATTGACATAATCCTGAAACTGCAGGAATATATCCACCACCGTCTCCCGCGACACCCCAGCCCTGAGCTTAAGGGGCTCCAGTATCCGGTTCAATATGGAGATATTTAGTTCGTCAAACCCGGACTTGCTCTGTCTGACAGCTGATTCCAGATGGGCCGGCGGCATGATGACTGCCTCGCAGAAAATTCTGCGGTACAAGGGAAATAACTGAAAAAATTCAAACCTGGCATCAAAATAAAGCTGCAGCTGTCTGTGGACAGTTTCCCCTTCCAATATAAGCTTCTCTCCCAGATATTCCGTCAAAGCCCGGAAGCACTCATCCACACAGGCCAGATACAGCTCATCCTTGGTCTGGAAATAGTGGTAAATGATTCCCTTGGACACGCCCTCGCAGCTGCATATATTATTAACGGAACTGGCTCCATATCCCTGTTCCGCGAATTCCTTCCGTGCGCTCTCCATAATCCGGCGCTTTGTCTGTTGATTTTTCTCTTCCCGCTTCATGAACATTCCTCCTCAAATTATTGACCACCCGGTCTATTTACAATAAGAATACCATAAACAGACCGGGTGGTCAATAATTTAAATCTGAAATATTTATAATCTTTGTATCCGGGTTCTGCATCGTTACAGTATCCCCTTAAGGATACAGAACATCCTCATAAAAGAAAACCTGCCGTTTCCCATTCTTCTTTGCAGCATACATTGCCTTATCAGCCGCTGAAAACAGTTCCAAAAAGGTATTTCCATCAGCAGGAGCAAGCGCAACCCCGATGCTGACACTCAGGGGCGGAACACCCGTTTCCAAACAGGATTCCAAATGCTTTTGCAGAAGCTCCGCCTTTTTTTGAGCCGTCCTGCGGCTGTTGATATCCGATACAAAGACCGTCAGCTCATCGCCGCCAACTCTTCCCAGGACGTCACCCTCGCGGAAGGTCCTCCGCATGCAGTCACCGATAAAGCGAAGCGCCATATCACCTGCGACGTGGCCATACATGTCATTGATATGTTTAAAACCGTCCGCATCAATGATGAACAGCATGCCTCTCCCTTTTTCCATCAGCCGCTCTGCAATCTGTTTTTCTGCCGCTGCCTTATTAAGAAGTCCTGTCAGTCCATCTGTCTCAGACATTCTCAATAACCGTTCCTCACTGCGCATATATTCATCAATATCAGTAATCTTTCCAATAATAGAATCCAATACTCCATTTTCATAAAGATACTGATATTGTATCATACACCAAAAATACTCATCCGTATCAGGACGCATCAGCCGTACCCGGATTTCACCTGAGGGAGCATCTGCCTGTCCGTCAAGCATCCGCCTCACTACTATCTGGTCACCAGCATAGACATAAATCAGATTCAGCTGCCCCGGTCCGTTCCCCTTCTGCATTAAATCATGGACACGGAACAATTTAACAGAGTTGGAGGTAAACCGGATGATGTCACGCCTACAGTCATAATCAAACAGCACTGTATCCGAAAAACGTTCCAGAAGGAGGTAACGCTGTTCCTCAAAAGAAAACCTGCGCTGCATTTTCCTAACAAACAGGATAATGATCGCGGATGCAAGGATAACCGCAGTAATCAGGACTGCGATGCTGGCCGCTGTGCTATACACGATATGCTGGGAATGGGCAAACGCCCTGTCAGCCTTCAGGCAGACAACCAGATGCCAGTCATTGTATTTTAGCCCTGTCATTGCAATGTAGTATGGGTTTCCGTCAAAGATGCCGATACGGATGCTCTTTGCCTGCTTATCATCTGAGGCAAAAGCGGCACGCAGCTCATCCATGGTCTCCTCTTTGATGCCCCAGGTCCGCATCATGTCCAGCAGACGCCCGGTGTCCGCGTTTCCCTCCTCCATACGGACCGGGAATATCCTGCTGTCACTGTCTGTCAGGAAAACGGCGGCAATCTCTCCCTGGGACGGGTTATACAGCTCGGTGGAAACCAGAGTCTCTGCATTGATGACTCCGCACACAGCACCTATAAACTTCCCATCCTTACTCACAGGCACACCAATACCGATACAGTATACGTTACCCATCCGTTCAGAGAAGGTGATTTCAGACACTACCGTTTCCCCGCGCATCAGCCTTGCCAGCGTGTCGGATGCCTCCGGCCGCGCAGTACCATCCGCTATCTGTTCCTTATAGTCCTCATAGCTGTAAAACGAGTAGGTGACCTCCTGGCTGTCCTCATTGAGTGCCAATAAATATGTACTGATGAAGGCAGGGCTGTTATCCCTCCCGAACAGAACTGCCATGGAATCCAATGTGCTGGTGATTCCGGCAATTTCCAGGAGCGTGCTCTCCCTCTGGCCATCCGTATAGGCGTTGAGAGTCTCCTCTACCATACTTCTGAATTCCTGTTGGGTCTGGCCCCGGTTCATAATCAGGACACCGGTGATACAAACACCTAAAAAAACAGCACACGACAGAATGATAAGCAGATAGGGATGGGGCCGCCGGTGCCCGGCCCCCCCATCCCCCGGTTCCCGGCAGGCTGTTTTCCTTTCCTTCACAGGCGCAAGTGAGTCCGGGAGAGGATACCTGCCGTCACCATCCTCTAACATCCGGAACAACTGCATGGGCGGCATTGGCTTTGAAAAGAAAAAACCCTGCACCGCTGTGCAGCCCAGCCGGAGCAGACAGAGACACTGTTCCTGCGTTTCAACCCCCTCGCACAGCACCTGTACATGGAGCCGCTGGGCTATGTTAATGATATTAGGCATCAATGCCTCGTTACGTTCCCTCATGGATGGGCTGTCTGAGAGGAATGCACGGTCCATCTTCAGGCAGTCAAAGTTCAGCTCCCGCCAGACTCCTATTCCTGCGTAAGCGGAACCAAAATCATCAATGGTCACCTTATGGCCATAAGCGCGGAGCTGGTCAATCAGCTGCTTGGCACCGAAGAATTCCTCCAGCAGGATGGCCTCTGTCAGTTCAAACTCCACAAGCCCAGGCGGCACATGATACTCCTCCCCAATAGCATGAAGCTTATCCGCTGCTGCGGGGTCCCGGATATGCAGATGGGACAGGTTTACCGAGATAGGGACCACGGGCAATCCATTCCTGATTCTATCAGCCAGGAACACGCAGACCTGCCGGCAGATATACCGGTCCAGTTCCATAACCGCCCCGCTGTTTTCCATTGCTTCCAGGAACGTATCAGGAAAAATGAGACTTCCGTCTTTTCCCATACGTCTCGCCAGCGCCTCAGCCCCTATGATTTCACCGCTGAGCAGATTCACCTTGGGCTGGAGATAAAAACAAAACCGGTTTTCCTGCATGGCACGATAGGTTTCGCTTTCCGCCTCATACTGTGCGGCAGTCCGTTTCCGCATGGCATCATCATACAGCACTGTGTTGGTGGAAAGGCACTTTTTGGCTGTCTTGCGCGCCGTGTTGGCGTTGTCAATCGCCTCGGTTAAATCATCGTCCACCCGGCAAATGCCGCAGGCGGCTTTCAGGCTGCAGGCAGGATGCCGCCTGCGCCACCCGTCAAGAAATGCCTGGATTTTCACATCGCTGCCGCCCATGACATCCCGGATATCTGTTTCATCATCCAAAAAGAACAGCCCAAGAAATAAATCCGCAAAGGGCCTTTGGCACAGACGCATATTCGGCCACCCTGTAAGTATGTCCCCCAAACGTCCAAGCAGTTCATCACCTGCCTCCGCACCGTAAAAATGGTTTACCGTGTGGAAGTTAGTGATATCAGCTACCATCACATAAAATGTCCCTCCATCAAAATCCCCATGGATGATTTGGCCTGCCTGCCGTATAAAATCCTCATTTGGCTTCATATGTAACCCTCCCCTGCAAAATGAAACAGCAATCAGCGGCAGCCTTGCAGCTCAGACTTACTGCTGTTGCGGACCCAGGAGCTGTTCAAACGCCTCTGCCTGCATCGGGCGGTAATAGTAATAGCCCTGGGCAATATGACAGCCGATATCCTGAAGCACGTTTACCTGCGCCTGTGTCTCCACACCTTCGCATACAACCTCCATTCCCAGCTCAAAAGCCATGTTTACCAAATTTTCAATGACAATCCGCTCCCGTGTTCCCTGAAGTCCGGCACACACAAAACTGCGGTCCAGTTTGAGGACATCCGCCCTCAGCCTTTGGAGCTGCCCCAGCGAGGAATATCCGGAACCGAAATCATCAATGGCAATCTGAAATCCATGCATCTTCAGTTCCGTCAGGGCGGAGGCCACACTCTCCGGTGCGTCGGCAATGGCACTTTCCGTAATCTCCACCTCCAGCAGATGATGGGGAATCCGGAATCGATCTGCAATTTCAGAAACCTGCCTGACAAACCCGGCATGTCCGAAATGCATCTGGGAGAAATTACATGAGACTGTGACAACGGAAAGTCCATCATCCAGCCATCTGCGCACCGCGCGGCATACCAGCTCAAACATATGAAGGTCCACGCGGACAATAAGCCCCTTCTTTTCAAAGAACGGGATAAAGGACCCCGGCATCAGGAGCCCCTGTTCCGGGTGATTCCAGCGCACCAGGGCTTCGCAGCCCGCAATCCTTCCTGTATCCATGTCCACCTTTGGCTGGTAATATGCCTCGAATTCCCCCTGTTCCATGGCGGCCGCCAGCCTTCCCTCAAGCCCCTGTTCAAGCAGCGCCTTATTGCGCATCTGCTCATCATATAGGAAACAGCTTCCGCCTGCCGCGGTTTTGGCGCTGCGCATGGCATAGTTCGCAAAGTCAAGCATCTGTTTAATGTCATTGGTTTCGCCGTCCTCTGCCTGGTAAACACCAAAGGAAACCGCAATCTCATAAGGTATAATGCCCCTCTCCTCACGCCATCTGTTCAGTTCCGCCTGCATATACACCAAACGGGCAGCAAATGTTTCCCACTGTTTGTATTGCCTGAGCATCACGAAGTTATCAGCCGATAGCCTGGCGCAGCACTCCCTGTCCCCCATTGATTTCTGCAAGATACTCCCGAATACACGGAGGACTTCATCTCCTTCCTCAAAACCAAAGGTATCGTTTATCAGCTTGAAACGGTCAATGTCGCAATAGACCACCGCATATCTCCCCGACGTGAGGAATTCCTTCACCCGGACATAGAAACGGTTTATATTATCCAATCCCGTCAGCTCGTCCCGGTAGAGCAGATCCTGTATGCGCCGCTTACTGCGTGATATATTAAACAGATTGATGCACAGCAGCAGGATGATGCTGCCGGACACTGCTGCCACAAGTCCTGTTATCAGCCAGATGTTCTGATGTACAAACGCTTCCAGGGTGATGGGACGGACAGAAATGGAGTTGTTCAGCAGCAGGGTATCAATCTCTTCATTGGACATATACTGGATATATTTATCCAATATGGAAAACAGCCTGGGGTCGGCTGATTTGGATACGCCGATGCAGAGGTCGTTTGGGTATTGGGTCAGCGTGGTGACATGAAGATTTTCATATTTGGGGTCGCTGAGAATATAATTCGCCGTCTGTGTATTGGTATAAGCCGCCTGTGCTTTCCCTTCCAGGATCGCGTCAAAACACGCCTGTACCGAGTCATAGTAATAGATTTCCTTTCCCGGATTGTTTTGGGCCACATGTTCAGAGAGCTGGTATCCCTCCGGAAGGGCCAGCACCTTAATCTCCGGTCTTTCAGCCTGGGTAATCATTGCACTGGGCGTATTCAGGAAACGCAGCGTAGTGTTCATATGGTTGCGCTCATCCCATAGATAATCTCCGTCCACCACAGAGATGGCATCGGTCTCACCAAGTTTCAGTGCACGCAATGCCATGGACGCAGGGCAGGCTTCAAACTGGAATTCCAGCCCGCTCTTCTCTGTAATCCGGGCAAAAATATCTGCCATAATACCGCTGAATTCACCGTCTGCATTTTCATATGAGAGGGGGGCAAATGAAGGGTCGTAAGAGATATGTATGGGTTCTTTCACCGCCTGGATGTATTCAGCCTCTTCTCTGGTTAATACCGGAATCTGATTGGCGCTTGGGGAGAGATACTTGTCATAAAGGTCGGTCCGGTAATCGGGATTGCGCAAAAGGATGTCATTAATGGACCGGTTAATCTGTGCCAGAAGGTCCGGGCGCTGCTTCGAGACCGCAATATACATGGGTGTCGGAGCAAACCGGGCAACACTGCGGAATACACTGCTGCGGCCCAGGTGGGTAATTGCCACGCCATCCAGAGTCCCGTTTCCAAGCGCGTCCAGCAGTTTCTGTGTCTCATCATATTCAACGATAGTGAGCGTGACACTGTTTTCCGCGCAGTAGCGCTTGAAACTTTCGCCATCCTCACCCCCCTTTATAATCCCTACTTTCATCCCCTGAAACGCATCAAAGTCCTCATAATTGTAACGGTTATCGTCCATCCGCACATTGAGGGTAGTATAAATGGTACACATGGACTCATCCGTAAACAGCATCTGATCCATGCGGCTTTCTGTGCGGTATACAGCAGGCAGAATGTCAATCCTGCCGTCAATCAAAAGCCGGAACGCTTCCTGCCAGCTGGGGGAATCCACTACCTCATAAGATAATCCGCTCAGTTTTGAGACTTCCTGGAGGAACTCAAAGTTGTAGCCCTCATACTCCCCTTGGGCATTATGATACATGTAATCCCCATCTTCATAATAGCCTACGCGCGCAGCAGAAGCCGACTCCCCTGCGGATACGTCCAGAGGGAACAGGAATACAATGGAAAGAACCGCCATCATCAATACTCCGCCCATTCCTTTTACCTTTGTCTGCATATGAATTCCCCCCTCAACGGCTTGGCTCCATTAAAAATACAAACTATATCTTTCCTATTTTAGCTATAGGATTATTTTAACACATGTACTGGCTAAACGCAATTTGATGAATGGGGAAAAAACTGATATAATGTAACAAGAAAGGGTTATCTTTACAAAGGTGGTGAAACAGATTCAGACTTTATATGATTACCTCTATCAGATGCTCATATCCCAGTTCCTAAACGGTACCTTCCGGCCGGGGCAGCCTTTCCCGTCCCAGCGTGTTCTCTGCCAGCGGTATAACGCAGGTATAACCACGGTCCGCAAGGTGATGAAAATGCTGGATGAGGAGGGGTATGTCCGCACAGTAAAAGGGCAGCCGTCCATCGTTACCTACCAGGCATCTCCGGAAACATACGCAGGGTTTCTGGTACAGGGCCGGGATGAAATCGCTGATGCCTACAAGGGCCTGGAACTTCTTATGCCTATTTTTTACCGCGAAGGCGCCCGGCGGTGCAGGGCGCCCGAATTAAGGCTTTTACATGGATTGACAGACCGCATATCAGACCATATGGAGCATGAGGAACTTTATCGGCAGGCCCATGCCTTTTATGCCGTTCTGCTCCGTCCTTTGAATAACCAGCTCATCATGGATTTGGAAGTTGACAGCGAACATTTTCTTTATACCCCATATATCCCTCTTCCCGGCACAAAAAATCCTTTTACCTTAACCGCAGCACGTTTAAAAAACTGGATGTATGATGCCGTGTGCCAGATTGAGCACAGGCAGTTTGATGACTTTTATAATAAGATTGTGAATGATTACCGGGAATCAGCCAAAAGAGTTGACGGCTATCTTCACTCATTAAGCAGGCACATCCCCTCCCCTCCCCAGGTCACACGAGAAATACATTGGTTTCATACCAAAGGACGCTCTGAGCTGTATGCCAGATTAGCAATGACCATCATCCGCAGAATCGACAGCGGGGAATTTGACTCTCAAAAATATCTTCCATCCATTCCCAGATTGATGGAAGAATATGGCGTAATGAAGAATACTGCAAGCAGGGCTGTCTCCCTTCTCAATCACCTTGGTTTTGCCCGGACACTTGATAAAAAGGGTACGGTTATAGCAATCAAAGAGAATACTGCAGGCAGGGAGAACATTGATCTGGCAGCCCCCATCATACAGGAACGGCTGACTCTTTTCATGAACGCCCTCCAGATTATATCCCTTACCGCAAGCAATTGTGCCGCATCTTTTTCTTCCATACCAGAAGATTTGCTGCCATTTATGGAACGCCGTCTTATGTACGCAAGTGACAGCCGGGTTAGTCCCTTGTCGATTCAGCCTATAATGAAATGCTTCGTCCAAATGATACCCTGCCATTCCTTAAAAAACATTTTTCAGCAAATGGAGGAACTAATCATCTGGGGATATTATTTACAGGCGGTTGACCCTGCGTTTTCTCCTGATTCCTGTTGTGCGGCCACCGCTATGAAGGAGCTTGCGGCCGCCTTAAGAACCCGGGACCAGGCTGTTATAGCCAATGCTTATGGCAACGCTTTTACACTGGTTTATGAAGATGTCTGCCGGATTGTTTCCCAGATACCCGGTTGTTCCTGCCTGCTTCCGGACAGACAATAAAATAATCTTCCGGTCAAAACAAGCCGGCAGCATACGCCGCCGGCCAGATACATACAACACATATATACTGCCTGTCTTTATGAAAGAGCCGCTCCCCGGCCCCTTCTGCCTACAGTAACTCAATAGAGAATATTTCTTCTGTAAGAGACTGTCGGCAGGTCAGGAACCGTCCTTTCGATTACGCGGTATTGAAGGTTTGCAGGTTGGAACTCACCGGCGGGCATAGGCCCGGCAAAATAGCAGCCCTGCCCGATGTACGTCACGATCTGTTTAGATATTTACGAATCTCCCGTCCAAGCAATTCAAAATCCACCGGTTTTGACAGATGCCCATTCATGCCGGCGGCCTTTGCGCTCTCGATATCCTCCACAAAGGCGTCCGCTGTCATGGCAAGAATGGGGATGGTCCTGCCGTCTTCTCTCGAAAGGGAGCGTATGGTTCGGGCCGCCTCATACCCGTTCATCTCAGGCATCTGAATATCCATCAGGATCAGGGCATAGTATCCCGGCCGGCTTTCACGAAAGAGCCGGACTGCCTCTATTCCATTTATCGCTGTATCCAGCTTCAAGCCGAATCCTTCCAGAAGTTCCACGGCAATTTCACGGTTTATTTCATTATCCTCAGCCAGCAGGACCGTGACCCCGGTAAAATCAAAGGATTCCGCTGCCTGCTGTGCCGGTTCTGTATCAAACAGGTACCGTTTGATACAGTCATGAACGGCGGAGTGGTAAAACGGCCTGTCCAAAAATCCGCATATTCCTAAATCCTGCGCTTTCTCTTTTAGTTCGCTGATATCATATGCAGACAAAATGAAAGGGGCGCTGCTCTGAAATACATGGAGGAACGCTTCTGCCTTTTTTAGAACCTCCGCTCCAGGCAGTCCGGAGCCCAGGATAACAAGATCATACGCTTCCACCTCTTGCTTTCCTCCGTCATACCTGCCGGCGGCTTCCTCAAATCCGGTACCCTCCACCCTGATTCCCATGGAGCGAAGCAACCGGCAGCCCCAATTCAGGGAAACAGGATCATCGTCCACCAGAAGGACACATATTCCTCCGGGGTCCGGGCCTGTCTTTGCCGTATCCGGCAGGGCTTCCATGGGCAGGAATACCTTGAATGCTGTCCCATGTCCCGGCCGGCTTTTTACGGTTATATCTCCCCCCAGCAGATCGGTCAGCCGCTTTGTGATTGCCATGCCCAGACCGCTTCCTTCAATTCTGTCGGTACGGCTGTCCTTTTCCCGGGTAAAGGGTTCAAAAATATGTTCCAGATACTCCGGTTTCATCCCCATGCCATTGTCCAAAATCGTAAAGCAGAGAACGGCTTTACCGTTTTCTTCCGTTCGCCCTGCCTCCACCTCCAGTACAATTGTTCCGCCATTTGGCGTAAATTTAATAGCATTGGACAGAAGATTTAAAAGAATCTGGCGGAGGCGGAGCGCATCGCAACTATATGTTTCTCCGTGGAGTTCTTTTATATGGACATCGAACCTCTGCTGCCGCGCGCGGATTTCCGGCAGCACAATCATGATAACCTCATGCAGCTCATCCGGCAGAAAGATCGGCGTCATATTGATGGGGAAATTCCCATTTTCAATTTTTGACATATCCAGCACGTCGTTGATCAGTCCCAGGAGATGATGGCTGGACAGACGGATTTTCTGAAGACAGTCCCTGACCCGTTCCTTATCCTCAATATGCGCGCAGGCTATCTCCGTCATTCCGGTGATGGCGTTCATGGGGGTACGGATATCATGGCTCATACGGGAAAGAAAGTCAGATTTTGCAGCATTGGCACATCTGGCCGCTTCCAGCGCTTCGTTCAGCATATCCGTGCGCTCTTCCAGCTTGCGCTGAAGCTCCCTCAGTTCCGTGATATCCGTGATATCAATAAACATGGTTAAGTATACCGGGTCGTCGGAAACCGTGTCAATACAGGTGCCGTTGATATGGAACCATCGGTCACGGCCATGCTTATCCCTGGTATGTATGGTGGCTTCCAGAGGCTCCCTTCTTCTCAGGACAGGCATCCGGCTTTTAATCAGCTCCCGGCTCTCCTGCGCCAGCACGGAAAAGGGGTCTGCGGCTTCAATATCGTCCCGGCTTACATCAAAAATATCCTCAATCTGTTCGCTGGCGTCCAACATGACAATGCTCTGGGGCAGGATACGGTGCTTAATTATAAAACCAGGTATACTGTCGTATGCAATACTCCGCTCCTTCTGCATCTGCATTAAGTTGGTCACATCAATCATCGTGGTATAAGCAATCTGCCTTCCATCCATATATTCATCGGTCAGAAAGCCCACCAGCTTGGCCCAGAGCATGGAACCGTCCGGTTTTTTCAGGGGCAGATACGCCTCGTAGCTTCGTTGGTCGGCAGATACCATTCCCCATACCTTCTCATTCAATATTTTCAAGCCGGCTTCATTGTCCCGGAAATACTCGTCACAGTGATTATGGAACTTATTCTCGTATTCCGCCTGGGAATATCCAGTCAGCCGGTAATAGAATTCGTTGGCCCACAGAACCGTAAAATGCTCGTCCATCAGATGCCTGCTGACACTGACCGCCATGGAACTCATGAGCATTTCCAGCTCGTTCCTGGTCCGGACCAGATCCGTCACATCCGTCATAACCGTATAGGATACACGGTACCCGTCTATGTACTCATCCGTAAAGAAGCTCACCAGCTTGACCCAATAGCTGGATCCGTCCTCGTACTTCATGGGTACAATGGCCTCATACCCATCCCCGTCATTCTCCAGTACGGATGTGACCTTGTTGGTCAGCAGTTCCCAGCCTTCCGGATTATTCCGATAGAACTCGTCTGGGTGGTTATGGAACAGCGCTTCATACCTTGCTTTTGAATAGCCGATCAGTTTGTAATAGTATTCATTGGCCAGGACACAGGTATAATGCTCATCAATTAAATGCTTGCTGACACTGATGTTTAAGGCGCTCATGATCATGGCCTGTTCCTGCATCATCTTGTCAAAATCCTGCCGGGTTTCCTCTTCCGCCCTCCTGGCCTGCATCATATCCGTCACATCCACCATGGTTGTGTAGGATACACGATATCCGTCAATCAGTTCATCTGTAAAAACAGCCTGTATCCGGACCCAGAAAGTCCCACCGTCCGGGTAAACCATGGGCAGATAAAGGGAGTAGCCGCTTTTCCCCTGCTCCAGAGCAGAATTAACCGTTTCGACCAGCTTCGCCCAGCCTTCCGGATTATTATAAAAATATTCATCACAGTGGCTGTGGAACAGGGCTTCGTATTGGGGCTTGGGATAACGGATTAAATCATAGTAATAATCGTTAGCCCAGATACATGTATAATGCCCGTCTATCAGATGCTTGCTGACACTTGCCCCCAAAACACTCATCAGCATGCTGTATTCCGCGTTCAGCTGCTCATAATTCAGATTAATCTCCATTCCTGTAATCTCCCTTTTTTATATATTTCAGCAGAGCAGAGAGGTCCTTGTTCATATTAGCTTATTTGATTAATTATACAGCTTACCATGCAAAAAGACAACAAAATACCCGGAAAGTTTATCCGGGTATTAAAAAGCACTGATATGTATTTGTGTGTCCGTTTATGGGTTGTAAGGAGCGGAATGGCGCCTATATATTGAAGCTGATTGTCAATTTCTCAGCAAATACCGCTTCTCTTCATCCTGCTGTATTTCCCCAGTCTTCTTTCCATATTTCAACCCTTTTTCCGCGGCTACCACCAAAGCAGGGCTGCTACGGGCATATCCCATTATCCGGATTGTACTCTTAATAAGGCTATCCTTATCCAGAGCCCCCTTTTCCGTAAGCGCAATGCAGACAGCATTCTTAAGCTCCTGCTGGCAAATCTCATCTGCAGCTCTCTTGTCGCTGGAATTAACTTCATTTCTGCAAATCCTGTATTGATCCGGATCCTGATCTTTGCGCCAGTAGAACTTTACTCCAGCCTGCTTATTCATTCTCACTGAAACCTTCTTTAATGCTCTGTCTGTCGCTTCCAGAGTCTGCGGGCTGGATCTGGAGATATGAAATGCCCGCAGCGTTTTCTTCACCAGCCGGTCATACATAATCGGAGCTTCCGCATCAACAATCCGCTGCATCTTATCAACAATCAGCGCCAGATTTTCCTTTTTTATGTAATCAGCTGTAGACAAATCCGTCACTTCAACATCTGCAGGACTGTACTCTTCTACACGGTATTCCGTGGCCGCAGGATCGGCTTTTACAATTGATTCCACAGGTTCATTCTTGCCGGAAGCCACTTTAACATACGCGGTTTCAGGAACCGGATTCTGTGCAGCAAAATTCTGCTTAACAGGCGGTACTGGTTCCTGAACCAAATTCATCTCATCTACAGGCTTTTTCTCAGTAAATTCATCTGTACCACTCTTCAAATCCCGATTCACTTCCGGCTTTTCTTCCGCGGCAGCCACATCACTGATTGTTTCCGCCAACTCCTTAGCCGGTTCCTCCATCGGTTCCTCAGATGGTTTCTCAGACGCTTCCGCTTCCATTTCAAATGTCTTCACTGAATCATTTACATGCTGTTTATAAATCCGGTATGCCGCTTCCTTCTTTTCACCAAGAAGCTGCATCAGTTTCAAAAGTTCTTTATCCCGGTTATCCCACCAATCCATGGTCCAGATACGGTGCAGCTCCCATCCCAGTCCATTCAGGACACTGATCTGAGCCACTTCACGATCCCTGGTGTTCGTTGATTGACGATAGGCTTCTCCATCCAGCATAATTCCCAGCAGATACTCTTCAGAATTGTATGGATTAATAACAGCTATATCCACCTTGAACTTTGAATGTCCTACGGCTTTCTGGTACTGATACCCGCCATCCGTTATTGCCTGGCAGATATGCTCCATTATTCCCTGCCCTTTCTGCACTCTGGTTTCTATATATTCCCCCTGCAGCCGGCCTTTCTGCGCAAACATCAGAAAATCTTTAAGAGCCTCAACGCCCTTTGACTTTGTTCTCTTAAGATCGATCATATCTGCCGTCATAGTAGTGAATACCAGCATTTCAGATCTTGCACGGGACACTGCCACATTCAGACGTTTCCATCCGCCGTCCTTATTTAACGGACCAAAGTTCAGTGACAGCTTGCCTTCTGCATCCGGACCAAAAGCAATGGAGAACAGAATAACATCACGCTCGTCTCCCTGGACATTCTCCAGATTCTTGACAAACAAGGTCTCTTCTCCTGCATTCGCCCACTTATCAAAAGCCGCATCCTTCTGATACTCCTCCAACAGCAAATCCTCAATCAAGGTCTGCTGACTGATATTAAATGTGACTACACCGATAGTCTGTTTCTTTCGTTCCGGATTTTCATATCTTCTGCGGATTTCTGCAACAATCGCTTTTGCTTCGCCTTCATTTACACGCCCTTTTCCTCGATCAAAGAATCCTTCGACCTTGACCAGACTTACGCGCTTTTCCCTGTCATTTACAGACGGGAATGTAAGCATTGAATTCTCATAAAACTCCTGATTGCTGAAGGCGATCAGACTCTCATGCCGGCTGCGGTAGTGCCAGTGCAGATATGCAGATGGCATCCCCAGTGCCAGACAGTCATCCAAAATGCTGTCTAAATCTTCAATATCCAGATTATCTTCATCTACTTTATTGCCGGCAAAGAAACTGGTAGGCGGCATCTGGTTCGGATCTCCTACGATCACCGCATTCTTTCCTCTGGCCAAAACCCCCACCGCCTTACAGGTGGGAAGTTGGGATGCCTCATCAAAAATCACAATATCGAACAGATCATTTTCTGCCTTCAGATACTGTGCCGCTGAAATCGGGCTCATAAGCATACATGGGCATAATCTAGTTAAAATATGGGGAATCTGCTCAAACAGCGCCCTGATGGACAATCCCCTGCCGTTGCTGCTGATAGCCCTCCTTAATATGTTCAGTTCCTTGCTGACTTCCACACAGTCGTTCGATGTCGGCAGCTGATGTGTCAGTTTATAAAACATCTCATCTTTCGTCAGGTCCATGAATTCCTGATCCAGCTTTTTAAACTGTGCAATCTTTTCATTGAAGCCGATTCCGGTAAACCCATTTAATACCGGCTCATTTTCAATGACTGACAGAATAATCGCCCTGTAGATTGAACGAAAATATACCGTCATAACCTCATCATGCGGTAAACCCGCCTCATACGCATCGCAAATCGGTCCCAGACCTCTCTGCCTGCACTCCGCCGCAAACTGCTGATATACAATCCAATCCTTAATGGAGGATGCATTTTCAAGAATGCAGGAGCAGAGTCCCACTCTGCTTTCCAGATAGTTCCCTTCCGAATGGTCAAATGTCAGATCCAGAAGTTTGGATGCCTCAGTCTCGTTTTTCGTTACGGCATCAAAATCTGCAATCAATACCTTCGCTCTCTGAATGCAGGACTTTAGCGTTCCTTCCGCTTCCAGCTTCCGGATCTGATCTGAGAACTGGAACATCATCTGAATCTGCATCTTCACTCCATTTTTATAAGCCTGCAAATCCTCTTCTGAAACACAGGATTTTAAAATCTGCTTCCATTCATACGGCAGTTCCGCCTCAGCAGCTGCCATTTCCTGCGCTTCCTGCTGATAGAACGTAATGTCTGTCAGATAAAGAGGAATTCGGTCCGTCTCTACCGTAAAAGCTGCAAATGCCTGCAGCTCTGATGTCAGAGATGCCAATGCTTTCCCCTTACCAAAAAATTTCTTATTTGCCTGGTCAAACTTCTCCCGATAAGGATTCATGTCCATACGAAGGAAATTTTCGTTCCACTTTAAACGGAAATCCGTCTGTTTGGCTGAGAAGGCCTGCAGTCTTGCCAGATAAGTTTCCGGAGTCACAAATTCCCGTTCCACATTATCTGTCTCGCGCAAGAATGCGGGGATCTCTTCTGCCATTATTACACTCTGGGCATAATTACATACTTTTCTATACTCATTCTCAGTATCAGGAGCCTTAACCTCCATCAGTACCACAAACTCAGATATATCCGTCTGGAATTTCTTTAACGCACCGGTATACGCACGAATGATTGATTCCAGATCAAACTTCAGGCGCTGGCTATACTCTGTCTTGTGAACAGCCATAAGGGGATGGTTATGAGGATGTCCGACGCCCTTTCCTGCCGCGATCAATTGCTCCAGGCTATACGCCTGATGGTCCAGATCACGTTCGGTAAGCGTGCCTGCATAGGCATGATCAAAGCGGACGCTTCTTTTGAGCTCCGGAATCATCTCATAAATATCCATCAGTTCACGAAGACTCTTTCCAAATGGTCTCTTTACATGCAGAGCTTTCGCATAGGAATCCAGCTCTTCGCGCATTTTGCGGATATCCTGTATCTTCTTGTCATAGTCTGTCTTCATTCCCCCGATACCGATCTCAAGTCCCCGCTTCAGCTGATCCAGCACCGCCTTTTTCGTTGCTTTACTGGAATGTAGTTCCAGACAGAAATCCTGGATTCCCAGCGCAGCCAGCCTTTTCTGAACGACCTCCAAAGCAGCCATTTTCTCCGCTACAAAAAGGACTGTTTTTCCCTTCGTAAGCGCATTGGCTACCATTGCTGTGATTGTCTGAGATTTTCCTGTTCCGGGTGGCCCATGAAGAACAAAACTAACATCTGCCGCTGCCATATTAATAGCGCGAAGCTGTGAAGAATCCACCGTTACCGGCAAATAAGCCTCATCCTTGTCCACATGTTCCGGAATCTTACAACTCCAATCCACTGCCCCCATCATCAGGCTATGGACAATTTTATTATTTTCAAGAAACGCGCTGTTATTGTGTATATCATTCCACATGACAAACTGTGAGAAGGAAAAATTTCCGATAAATCCTGCTTCTACCACATCCCACATGGGCAGGTTCATCACAGCATGGCGGATCAGTGCAAAAACCTTAGGCATATCCAGCCCATGCATATCCATAGGCGGCGGATTCAGCCCATAGATCTGTGTATCAAACTTCTGCTTCAGAAATTCCAACAGCGTTATATTGATCTGCGCATCTTCATCACGCATACGCATCCCATAACCTTTGCTGGCTGATTTCCGGACGATATCAATCGGAATCAGCACAATCGGAGAATATCTGGCAGTTGTGCTCATTTTGCTTTCAAACCACCGCAGCAGACCCAATGCCAGATATAAAGTGCTGGCACCATTTTCTTCCATAGATGTTTTGGCAGAACGGTACATTTTGGTCAGACAGCTGTTCAGCTCCTTCTCCGGGTAGAGAGAATGCAGTCTCTTATGCTTACTTTCCAGTGCAATAAAATCCGCAAACGGCCCCAGTTCATCCAAAGCTTCGACCGGAACTCCTCCCTCTCCCGCAAACGACATAGCTGCCGGCCGCGGCATAACCTGGAATTCTTCCCCATCAGACAATGCGTCCTCCAAAATGCTTATATCAGAACACAAAAGCGGGACAACAGCCTTCGTCATACGCATATTGATCAACATATTTCTCAGGCTCAAGTCCAGAAGTTTGCGCTCCCACTGCGTCAGCTTTGTGACCTGTTCCTTTTGTTGAGAATCTGAAAGATCAAATAATTCCACCTTCTTCTCCGTAGCATTCGTTACGTCTTTTTCTTTTCTGTCCTCATGCTGTACTTCAAACCCGATGTCCGTCTTTACGCGCACCGGCAGCGGACGGATCCCCATGCTTCTGGCACGTTCCACATCAATAACAAATGCAAAACTGCTATAATTCGAGACATTGCGCTCTGCCAGTGTTACCGCTTCGTCAAAACTTTTAATCTTTCCTGCGCACATGGCTGTACACTCAACAACAACCATTTCGTGGATGCCCTTGGACATACGCTTTTCCAGTTGAGAAGGATCATCCATAATCATTTCAGAAAAAGATTCCTCCACCAGCCAAACGCCGGCGAAGATGTGTCCTCTCATCATAACCATAATGGGGTTCAGCCCCATTGCCTCCAGGCATGCCACATACAGCAGCGTCATATCCATACAGGTCCCCAGATGCTGTTCTAACACAGCATCCGCCAAACGAATTCTCTGACCAAAGGTTTCAAAGCTTGAAGGCGGCTCCGCATATGTAATATTTTTCTGCTGGACAGCCGCGTAAGCTGCGGCAGCCATATGTTTCACCCGATTCGGGTCATCAAACTGGTATCCTGCCAGAGACGGATCTCCCGTCCATTTTTCCAGATACCTAGCCGCCAGCTGGAGCATGCTGGTCACGACAGGATGATTCGGCATGGCAAACGCTGCCAAAAGCTCAGGTGTATACTGTAGGCCCGGCCACTGATCAAAGGCCAGTGCCGTAAGATTCGTTGATTCTGAAACCAACAGGCTCTCTCCAGAATATATGCCTACTGTCAGCTGACAGGTGCAGCGTTCAGTAAGAGAGACCAGATAGTCCGCATTGACCTGCACATCTAAGTTTCTAAAGTGCAGTTCCTCGCCAGGCTTTATCTTCTCAATTCCCAGTTTATAATCCTCTGTAAGCCCATTGCCGGTACTGATCCGAATCATCAGGTGCTCCAGATCAATTTCAGATACATTTTTCACACAAATATCTCTGACAATATGTGCGCCATTATGAATAATCGCAAAGTTAAGCACGTCATCAATATTACTGGTCAGCTGCAGACAATTTTTTGCCGGGCTTACAGCCGGCTCTTCTTCCTCTGCTAATGCCGGTTCTCCAGCAACCGATTCTGCCGGTATTACCGGCTCTGATAATGTTACCGGCTCTGTTGGTGTTACCGGCTCTCCTGGTTCGGCATCAGGCTCTGCCCTTGTACAATTCTCCCACACCAACATAACTGCAGCCATATGCTTACAATTACCGCCTGCTATTGCACACGGACAATTGCACTTCATGGAAGATACTGTGTCTTTGCTCAGCCGGATATCCACATCATAATCTTCTATGTCTATGACCCTCGCCGTGACATGATTTTCTTCTATCCTTAAATCCTGAACCGGGCTGCTTTGAATATAGTCCTCCGCCCCATTTAATACATTTTGATTAAAACGTGTTCTCCACTCCACCTTTAAGCCCCCAATCCCAGTTATAACCTGCCGGCAAATCTGTTACTTCTTATGCCACAGCATTTGCATTAATCTGTTCAATTACGCTCCGTATTCCCAGCCATACATTCATATCCGTAAATATCTCCACCACACTGCCCCGATCCGTAAACGGCGGCTCCTGAAGCACCGACAGATCCTTCAGCATACCGTTATGAACAATGTATTCCACAATCTGATTGACAAAATAGATCTGCCTGCTGTCCAGATTAGCCTCATTCAAATATGCTGAGAAAGCCTCCTTTGCTGCATTCATGTCTAGTCCCACAATTTCACGTACAAATTCGCCCAACGGCTTTTCTCCATACTCCCGTTCATAATCTTCCTTAGTTCCAAGCTCGCCCCACAGAATCTCCTGCAATGTTTTCACATCTGTGTCAGTAAGGGGGCGGTTGGTCTTAAGCTTCGCAATGGCAAGCGTGTCCTGATGCTGACGGATATAGTATTCCGCCTTCGCCTTATAGTTTGCCAGTTCATCGTTTTCCAACTCAGAATCATTCCAGGTCATATCTAAAATATCATCGGTGAAATCCGTCATGTATTTCCTTGGCCCGGTTGTAATGATATATTTCATCAAATCACGCAATTCTTCTCTGATATGTTCAAACTCATCAATCCCGGCGTTCTCTAAGTAACTGGTATGGAGAATTTTCTGAATCAACTCTGATTTTGCCTGTATCTCTGGAATATTAGCCACATTGGCAACCGCCTCCGCCCTCTTAAGCAGGTCGCCCCGCGCCCGCGTGTATTTTTTGCCGCTCAGGTAAGCCAGTTCCAGCCCATACATCAGCGCGTCAAACCGCACTGCGCTGGCATCCTCTTTGTCCGGTTTAATCAGCGGAGCGATCTCCTCTTTGACCAGCATGACAGACTCATAGGTCAATCCCGTATAATTATCTGTATTTGCATAAAAATCCACATACTTTAAATGCTGCTGCACTGCAAAGTTTTTCCGGTCCAATGCCGACACTTTATTACTCATTATCTCCACCAGATTTTTTCTGTATTCGATCAACCGTTTTGTCTGGTGCTCAATGCCCTGTAGCTTATAGGCAATCTGAAATTCCAGGTTAAAAACCGCTCCCTGAAGCGCCACCATATTGGCTGTCGGCTTCCCCTGGCTCATACGGAAGAATTCAAAATTCCCGCAGAAATCAAAAATATAGAACTTATCTTTATCGCTTCCATCCAATAGTCCCGGACAGAGTCTGGTTCCCCTTCCAATCATCTGCCAAAATTTCGCCTTGCTCATAACCTTTTTAAAAAACACAAGATTCACTACTTCCGGGACGTCGATTCCGGTATCCAGCATATCCACTGAAATTGCAATCTGCGGAAGCTTTTTCGGGTCAGAAAACTCATCAATCGCACTTTGGGCGTAGTTGATCCGGTTGTCAATAACTTTCGCATAATCATTAGGAAGGTGAGCATATTCCTTGTGAAACACCTCATAAATTTTCTCTGCGTGGTCATGATTCTTTGCAAAAATGATAGTCTTTCCAAGCTGCTCCCCATAATCCACACGAATCCCTTCCGTCATCAATATGTGAAGAACCTTCTGTATGGTATCCTCGTTAAATATCCATGTATTTAAAGCAGATGCTCCGATTGCTTCCGGTATTTTTCCATCTTCGTTTTCAAACGTATCCTCATATTGTTCTTTGTCTTCTTCTGACAACTCATCATATACAATCCCATGGTCAATGAATTTGAGTGTGGTTTCCACTGATTGAAAATCTACCAGGTACCCATCCTTAACAGCCTGGGCAAGCTCATAGCCATATGTCGGGACCCCACTTTCCAGTTCAAAAATGGAATATGTGTTTTTATCAATCTCATCCTTTGGAGTAGCCGTAAGTCCAACTAATGGGGCGTCAAAATAGGTAAAAATGTCCCTGTATTTATTATATATAGACCTGTGCGCCTCATCGCAGATAACCAAATCAAAATGGCCACAGGAGAACACTTTGCCGTCCGCGTCCTTTGCGCCGTCAATCATATTTATCATGGTTTGATACGTTGAAAATACGCAATGGGCGTTATAGTTATCTTTATCTTCACAGAGATTGGTGCAGGACAAATCCGGCAGCAGATTCACAAAGTTTCTCTTTGCCTGTGTCACCAGCGAATTGCGATCGGCAAGGAACAGAATATTTTTAATCCATCCCGCATCAAGCAGAACATGGCAAAGTTCAATCACTGTCCTGGTTTTACCGGATCCGGTAGCCATCACAAGCAATGCTTTCCGTTTATTTTTCACAGAAAAGCTGTCACACACCGCTTTAATAGCCGCCTCCTGATAATATCGTCCCGCAATGTTTTTATCAATTGTGATATTTCGGAGGCCCGTTCTCATGGCGCGCAGATTAAACCATTTTTCCAAATCTCTCTTGGAATAAATGGCTGCACATTTTCGTTCCGGATACTGTCCGTCTATGATTCTCGTATCAAAACCATTGGTCAGGAATATCACCGGCCTGCGCTTATACTTTCTTTCTAACAGATCCGCGTACAATTTCGCCTGCTGCCTGCCCTCGGAAACATCCACGCAGGTACGCTTAGCTTCAATCACTGCCAACGGTCTGTGGGAATCGTCATAAAGCACATAGTCTGCGAATCCAACTCCGGATTGATTGGGCATTCCCAAAACCTCTACCTCATTGAGCCAATCCTGCCCTTCTCTCCATCCCGCGTCCATCAGCATGGAATCAATATAAAGCTTGCGGGTCTTATATTCCGAAGGTTCCAGCGGCTTTGTCACATACTCCGGCGCCTGCACTTGACGTCTGGCTGTCAGTTCCTCCTTTAATGCCGCATTTTCTGCCATCAAAGCCTTTAAATCCACTTCTGATATCCGTTCCGCCTCCGGCTTTTTGTCCTGCTTTTCCGTGTCAAGCAAAGCAGCATCATATTGGTGCTCCTCATACTGGTCCCCATAGCAATATGCAATAAAATCAAGAAAAATAAATAAATCCTGCAGACACAGAGCCGCCTGGTCAAATGTCACCTTCTTACCGGTGTGCGCCGCATTATTTCCCATTCTCCTGATAAAATCAAGGCGCTTCCAGAGGTTTTCATCAACAATATCTTTGAATTCTTCCGTATGCATCAAGCTGGATAAATTGTCCTGATACGGCCGAACCAGAGATTGATCAATTGAATACATCCACTTTATGGCGAACTCCATTGACCTGCGGCAGTTGATAATGCACGCCTCCGGGTCGATATGTATAATGCGTTCCGCAGATATGGCGACATCCGCAAATATATGGAATTGGGGTTCTGATTTTAAATAGTCGAAATTGGTCATGGATTGGCACCTCCTTGGTGGGGATTTGGTTGTGGCACTTATATCAATTTTGATTTTTCATTTGTGTTACACCTCGTTTTTTACCAGTATAACACAAATTACTATCCAAAAAACTCCTGCATTAGGCTATCGAAGAGTAATTGTGTCTCATCTAACGATTTCTGAATAACAACTTTTGATTTGTCGGTTTGGGCAACGAAGGCGGAGAACTGATTTTGTAATTCGATTGGCGGCACAATCACCATTCTTGTTTGGAATGCTTTGAAATCAATATTGTCAGCGGTAACACCGCGAACACCGCTAAGTACATCTAACTCTATAGCTTTAAAATAATACATTAGATATTCTGGCGTGACAGCGCTATTCGGCACGAAAGCCTTCATGTCTTGGTTGATTGTAACAAGAACGCTATTAATCGCAACAGGCAATGTATGTTTTAAAATGCCGCTCCGTATTACCATCAGAACCGAATTGATGGGGATAAGGTTCGTTGTGCTATTTACTATAGCGTCTTCGGTAATATGATCGATGCTATCGCTGATTACCGAATTTTTCATGTCTTTCGGAGAAATCCAAGGAATTGTACCCGTAAAATATTCAGGATGGCTCTTTGAAGGTGTACCACCACCAAAAATTGCTTCACATACTTCAGTTAGCAACAAACAATGCCATCCCATCGAATTGCTCATTGGATCCCCAAACATCTCGACAAATCGGGCTTTGACTAGGTGCTCTAATTCATCAAGCTCTGCCTTTCTGGCAGCGATGATACCCGTTACTTTATCCAATATTTTAACAATTTGTTTCTGCTGTTGAATATCGTGTATTGTGACCTTTGTTTGGGAAAGAGTCGCTTTATTAAGTGTCTTCCCCATCACAGCTTTATTGGTTCCTACATCCCAGTCTTTTTTCAAAAACATGTAATAAATATAGTCAGGAATTAATTCAACCTTACGTTTATCTATAAAAGACATTATCGCCTCGTTAGAATACATTGGCTCAACTGTAATTGCAGTCTTACCAATGGATAACTTAAAACTCATAATCACCGTATTTTCTGGAATCTGATTAATTCCACTTTCTTCAATTGCCTTATCAGATAAACATTCTTTCGTCTCTTGAATATATTTACCACACTTTGATAAGTCTGCAATAGAAACCCATTTATTACTCCCCGAATTCCAATAATCCTTGTTATCCCTGGATGGGGTCTTTCCCATTTGAAGTTCAAACAGTTCATCTAATCTATATTCCATTTATCAGTACGGCAAATCTGAATTGTTTCCATACCAACACGCAAAAACAACCCTTCTTCGCTTTTCCTTTCCAATCGTTTCCAATCCATCTACAGCATTGCCTTCAATTCCTGCAATTCCCTGGCAATCTGCGCGTCTAATTCCAGTATTTTATCCATAATCTCCGATGTTGGAGGATACTCTACCGCCACATATTCAACCTTTTTATACTTATTAATAGAAAGGTCATACCCGTTATCCACAATCTCCTGTTTCGGAACGAGAAATGATTTTTCAGTACGTTCCCTCCCCGCTTCCTGAGCGCGGTTTAAAAATCTATGGATAATATCCTGAATATCATTGTCTGAAATTGGCGCACGTTTGTCATCCAGACTGAATCCATCCGCCTGCATGTCATAAAACCAAACCTGGTCTGTTCCGCCGTGACCGGTCTTTGTGAAAATCAATATTCCCGTAGATACACCGGCATATGGTTTAAATACTCCGGATGGCATGGAAATGATTGCCTCCAGCCTCTGGTTTTCGACCAATTCTTTACGGATAGCCTTATGTGCCGTTGAAGATCCAAACAACACCCCATCCGGAACGATACAGGCGCATCTTCCGCCTGTTTTAAGCATCTTGACAAACAGTTCCACAAAGAGCAGTTCTGTCTTTTTCGTTTTGCACATCTTTAACAAATCTACTGATACAATGTCATAATCCAGGCTTCCTTTAAAGGGCGGATTGGCCAAAATCAGGGAATATTTATCTCTGTCTGTATTTTGATCCGATAAACTGTCCCGATATTCAATAAACGGATTATTGATACCATGAGTCATCATATTCATTGCACCGATTCGCAGCATCGTCCGGTCCATATCAAATCCATGAAACATGTGGTTCATATAGTGGTCTTTTTTTACTTTGTCATAAAATATTTCTTCCTTGTGATGCTCTTTTAAATATTCTCCTGCTGCCACCAGGAACCCCGATGTGCCGCAGGCCGGATCACATATAATATCATCGGCAGACGGCTGCATCAGTTCCACCATCATCCTGATAATATGACGAGGTGTTCTGAACTGTCCGTTCACCCCTGAGTTCGCCAACTTGGAAAGCAGATACTCATACACATCGCCTCTCACATCCGTATCTTTTAGTCCTGACATCTGATGATACAGTTCATCCATAGCGTCTACTATTTTGGATAACATAAGCGGAGTAGGCACCTTGAAAATAGCATCTCCCATATATTTTGAATAGGCGCTGTCCTTCTCCCCATGAAGATTCTTAATAAACGGAAATATCATTTCCTGCATAACAGAATACATCTTCTGAGCGGGAAAATCATGGAAAACCGACCATTTTAACTGTGTGCCGTCAATCATTCTGTCACCCAACTGTACCTGGGTGGAAAAAACACTTTTGTATGGAAGTCCCAGCATTGCGCTCTCTTTTGCGTGGATATTATCTGTCTCATCCAGATCGTGAATAAACATCATATAGGTCATCTGTTCAATCACTTCCAATGGATTAGTCAATCCTCCCGTCCAGAATATCTCCCACAGACTGTCGATTTTATTTTTCAGTTCTCCTGTAATCATCTCTCATTCTCCCAATTCCATGTGTATTTTGTATAACGTCCGTTTCCGATTTTTATGATTCTGTTCTGCTTTGTAAGCTCTGTCAAAGTTCGTTGTATGGTTGTCTGACTAACTCCCGGAACTTTCTGCAGGATTTCCGATTTTGTAATGGTTCCAATCTGTTCTTTAATCGCCTCTGCCACACGATCCGGTTTTGCTGCTGTTCTTTCCTCAATCAGCCGGGTTCTTACAATAAAATCTCTGTAAGCCGCTGCTATCACTCCCAGCAAATACGTTACAAATGGAGCATAATCATTCTCCTCCTCATGCCACAATCTTGAACTGTCCTGGAGAGCATCATAATAAGAATCTTTTGTTCTCTCGATCAATTTTTCAAGGCTGATATACTTGCCCACTATATATTCCGACTTATACAGCAGCAGCAAAGTCAGCAACCGGCTCATTCTTCCGTTCCCATCCCGAAACGGATGAATACACAAAAAATCCAATACAAACATCGGAATAATCAGCAATGGATCTGCATCCGTTCTGGTTATGACATCAAGGTATGCTTCACAAAGCTTGTCTACTGACTCCGATGTCTCCCAAGCTGCCACTGGTTGAAAACGAACTGATATCTTACCATCAACATTTTTCTCTTCAATCATGTTATCAGCACTTTTAAATACTCCCCCCATACCCCCATTCTCAAATTTATATAAATCTCTGTGTAGCTGTAATATGAATGTGGATCTGACGGGTATATGCTCATGATTCTCATGAATTGTACTCAAAACATCCCTATAGCCGGCGATCTCCCGCTCATCCCTGCTCCTTGGCATTGTCTTATCCAATACAATTTTTCTCAGTCTTTCATCGGAGGTATAGATTCCTTCGATTTTATTGGAACTTTCTGTGCTTTGAATTTTAGCTACTTCGACTAAGCCATTCAGTACATCTGCATGTCTGCTGGCAATCAATCGCTGCTCACCTTTGTATTCGTGAATCGTTGTAAGGTAACCGACAATTTGCGGCGTCAATAACTTTTTCCACTTTTCAGTATAATCATAATTCCTCATCCAATTACCTCATCCATTATACAACTACCTCATTATAAATAATTTGAGCTAATTAAACTATAACATTCATCTTCATCAACGTCAAGTTCAACTTAGTCATTTAAAGCATTTTGACTAAGATAGATTTTATTAAAAATTAAAAGCAGGGTTCGAGGAATTCTTCTCCTCAAGCCCCACTCACAGTCTAAATACTCCGGCTTCCCCACTTTATTCGTGTTGTCTGGAGCTGCATCTTCTTTATCTGCTATCAGCAGTTCTCTCCAATATTACGATTTGTTTTATCTGCTATGTACAGAATAAATAACATCACTAATAAAATACATGGAAATATAAGGCCAACCCCCATACCAACCCGAATATTATCTCCAGCTCTCTGTGTGACCCGGCCCACAATACCCGGTCCCATACTTCCGCCTAAATCTCCTGCCATGGCAAGCAATGCAAACATTGCGGTTCCTCCCATGGGAAACTTTTTAGATGAAATACTAATTGTCCCGGGCCACATAATCCCAACAGAAAAGCCACACACAATGCAGCCCATAAGTCCGATGAATGGATTAGATGATAGCGAAGTAAGGAGATAGCATACCATACATAAGACTCCTGATCCTGTCATAAACTTCATTAAATCCATTCTGTCACCATATTTTCCAAATATGACACGGCTTATTCCCATTGTAACTGCAAACATACAGGGTCCTGCTAAGTCTCCTATTGTTTTTGACAATCCCAATGCTGCTTCTGCGTAAGCCGATGCCCATTGGGCCATGGCAAGTTCTGATGCACCGGAGCTAATCATCAGACAAATTGCCAGCCAAAACAACGGGGTCTTGAACAATTCTCTTATTCCCATTCCTCCTCCCTCATCCACTAAATGTTCAATTGGACATGTTGCAAAATTGTAAATATTTATTGCCGGAATAAATGCCCAAAATATGGCCAGCCACTTCCAGCTGTTCATCCCAAATAAATAGAAAAATAATGTGGAAATCAATATCGTTCCCACTGCGCCCCAGCAGTAAAAGGAATGAAGCAGACTCATTGTCGCTTCCTTGTTCTCAAACGGGCATGCCTCTACAATAGGACTGCAGAGGACTTCAATTAATCCGCTTCCTATCGCATAAATGATTACACTGCATATTATTCCCATAAATGGATTTGGTAATATATCCGGCAGAAATGCCAGACCAATAAGTCCAATGGCAGCACACACTTCCGAGGATACAATACATGTACGGTAGCCGATTCTATCCACATATTTTGCACAAAACAAATCCACCAAAAGCTGTGTAAAGAAAAAGCAGGTAGAAATCAGTGCAATATTACCAAGAGAAATATGGTATTCGTTATGGAACTTTAAAAATAGTAGTGGCGCAAAGTTAGCTGATATTGCCTGTGTAATAAATCCTAAGTAACAGGCGGTTTTCGTTCTCTGATAGTTTGGCATAATGTTATCAGTATCCTTTCTTTTCTCTTGTTATTTGCAGCAAATCTTTATTGCGTTTTCATCGCCATACAGAAAGCATCCTTCATAGTATTCAGAGGTGTACCGCGGTTCGTAATTTACAATGAATCCCGCTTCTATCAGTGTTATCACCAATTCATTTACATCCGGTTTATCATCAACATAAATAGAAAGACATTTTCCGGATTTATACGTCTCTATTTTTATTACTGCATTCATACGCAGACGGACCTTCCATTTTTACTTTCCTGTTTGTCTCCTTCACCAGAAGTTAACCATTTAAATCCCATGTGCTTTCACCTCGTTTTTTATTGAATTATATAATATAAAAATCAGGTTTTCATTGATTTATTTCTCATATTTATTGTACAATATCGTAATAGCTCATTTGAGGAGATGATTCTTATGAATTCTAATATATCCTATAATAAAATAATAACAGATGAAAATTTAATGGAAACGATTCAACATGGCAGTAATAACTATCCATTTAATTTTTATTATGACAATCTATCCCAATTCGATTTTAACTGTATAGAATGGCACTGGCATACCGAATTAGAGTTTGTGTATATTGAATCAGGAACTGTGACCTTCTGGATTGGGGAAAAACAATTCGATTTATCTGAAGGAAATGGTGTATTCATTAACTCCAAAACCCTGCACCGCTTTTATTCTGCTGCTGAAGCTGTTATTCCAAATTTTGTATGTATGCCTTCTTTTATTGCTGCGCCGGATAGTCTCATATATCAAAAATATATCCTGCCTGTACTATCTTCTTTCCTGATTTTTCATGAAGAAGTTCCCTGGCAGGCAGAAGCATTGTCAATTATAAAACAGATAATAGCTGTTCAGGACTGTGTTTCATCCTGTGAACTGTCTACATCCTCTCTCATTCAAAGGCTTTGGCTGGTAATATATGAAAATGCAGATATTACAGATGTAAAAGACCACATGATTGATTCAGCTTCCTCACAGGCAAGATTACAGTTAATGATGCAGTATATTCATCAGAATTATTCTCATAATATTTCACTAGAAGAACTTGCTGCTCATGCAAGGATTAGCAAAAGCACCGCTTTAAACCTTTTTCGCAAATTTTTACACATTACGCCAATTAATTACCTGATACATTATCGCTTAAATGAAGCCGCTCTATTGCTTTCAAAGACAGAGAAAAAAATCAATGCCATTTCTTATGAAACGGGATTTAATAATGTGGATTATTTTTGCAGATTATTTAAAAAACATTATGATTTAACACCAACTGAATACCGTAAAAAGAAATCTGCAAATTTATAACTCCAGTTGACGTCTACCGCATAAACTTAGGCAGACCGCACCATGGCAATCTGCCTATATTATATATTTTACAGATGTCTCTCCCGTTATTGCCTGGCATTCTAAGACAGACGAAAGAAACTGGACATTTCTGGTAAGTTATGAGCCTTTCACTTTTTCTTTTCATTCCGGTCTCCTGAAATTACGTAAAATGATATAGTATGCTCAGACGGCAAAAAACATCCAATACCTCCTTTGAGATATTGGACTTTTTGCTTATTATTAGACTTTTTCAAATCATATCATAAAACATGTTTTAAATTATAGTCTATTCATAATTATATACTATTTATAAATCTTTTAATATTATATATTGATTAAATTTCACAGCGCTGGACCGTCAATCTTCTGTTAGTTCCATTTTCCGCCTGTTAGCCACTGTACATTGCGGGTTTTATTCTCATTTTTGCATCATTCCACAAACAACATCACTAGTCCCCGGATTAATACCAGAAATCCTGCTGTGATTTGTTTCGTGGCGGACAGAACATGTAAAAGTTCCGCTTTGCTATCCGTCCGCCTCTCTCAAGCTGCTCATTGTAATACCGAATCAAAAAATCGGTATAAATCCTCCCGCCTACGCAATTGCCATCCAACCAGCAAAAAACATGTCCTTTATATACAATTACTGAAGCCGTAATTTAATCTGGCAATGAGGATCTCTTTCAGGAACACTCCTAATCATTTCAGTAATATTTTGCACTGCTTATCCATTTATTTTTCATTGTCCTCCTCTCTTTTTCTGCCAAGGAAGCCATACAGGCCAAGCATAAGCCCTGACATCAGACATACCCACTGTGCCATTGGATTCTGCCCTGTCTTGGGAAGAGGCGCCAGTGGAACTTCTCCCGGTTCAATGGTAACTCCTTCGGGAAGAGGCGCTAAGGGAACTGCTTCCGGTTCAATGGTAACACCAGGTCCGTTGGTATCCGGTGTCGCGCGATGCCCGCCCGGAGTGGTACCTCCGCCGCCACTGGTACCTCCGCCGGATGGGGGAGTTGGTGGGGTTGGAGGGGTTGGGGGAGTCGGAGGGGTGGTGTTTTCTGGTACTAAAGTAATTGCAGCATAGTATCCACAATTGTAATCCTGATATGCATTTCCCATTCTGGGATGGAAAAACATTCCCAGAGTAAAGTCACAGCTTTCCCCACTGGATAATCCGTCGCCCAGTGTATCTGCAAAACTTGCATCCGCGCTCTGCCATTCGCTGGTATCATGATCCATAAACAGTGCAAGGGGGGTATCATATCCTGTTCTCTCACCAAATGTCACACCAAATAATTCCTTATAAAAAGTGTCATATAAAAGACTTCCAAGCTCCGGTTCCACCTCATAAAGCCGCGCTTTAAGTTTACTTTTTGATGTGAAAATATTAGCGAAGTCAAAGTAGGGATAAGTACCGTCATACTTAGCTGCCACTTCGTCAATTGTACCGCTTAAATCAAATGTGCCGTTATTACCCACACTTTCCATTGATAAATTGCCAAATACAGTACTTAAATCATCTGTGTGATAGTAATTCTTATAATAATCCGTTAAAGGGTAATCGCCATCATATCCTTTTTCATATAAGACATCATAAATAGTCAGCATGTCTTCAAAATTTATTTTTGTTTTGCCAAACAGATCCTTTATAGCGTTGTTTTGAACCCGGTACGCTCCATAAGTACGGTCAATTATCTGTCCGTCAAATCCTTTGATCGTCACATCCATTCCTGAAAAGGATGTATCAACATTTGATTCGGGAGTTTGAACCGATAGGCTGTTTGCCTCATATAAATACTTTATTTGGGAATTGTTTTTCAGGTTTAAATTTAAATTAAATTTATACGTTGGCATAACTCCTTCGTCCGCCCCAAATTTGCGCATTGCTTCCATAAAAGCGTCACTCAACACAAATGTAAGGGGGCCCTCTGCATCTTCTGCGATTGCAGCATCTACGGTAAGATCATACCCACCCTGCACTTGATTCAAAGTGCTATTTGTTGTATCAATTACAATATATTCTGAATTATTTCTATACTCAAATGTACTTGATGATGATAAATATGATGTAGGCACATATCTATGTCCGAATTCGTTGCCATCCGGATATGCTATTGCAAATACTGAAAAATGGCTGGTTTCAAATGCAACCGTCCCCTCTCCTTCATTTACATCACATTTTAGATCATTAACTTTTAGATCATTTTCCTGATCCTCAAGGTGATACACGCTAATTTTATCTGATTCTACAGATCGCTCATTTGAAACTGATTCTGGAATATCCAGGCCGGAAAATGAAACCTTTACATTACATCCCGGTTGAACCGGCTGTCCGTTTTCATCCTCCAGGGTTATGTCAAATACCCTAACCTCAACCGAGCCGTAACCATCCGCTGCACATTTTCCTTTAATAACAGAACTGGTATCTTCATCATCAATTGCAATTGCAGATAACGATTTTACCGAAGCGTCAAATTCACCATCCAACGGCTCCACTAAAATTGTAATTCCGTCAATCTCTGCCATAAATGCTGCTGTATCAAAAGCCGTTTCCTCTGTTTCGAGAAGTTCAACCTCAATATCCAGATTCTCCTCAATATCCGTCACTACATACGTTGCCATACCGGCCAGCCCGCTGTCTCCCTCCGTATCCTCTTCCGCTTCAGCAGCCAGCTCGTATCCATTGGCTGTTACAATCTGAATCACATAACCATCCACAGGTTTAACCGTGAAAGATAACTCCTCGCCCTCCTGTATTAAGGTATCACCCTCAACCTCAGCTGCACCCTCCGGATTTACCGTATAGGTGATTGTAAATTCCTTCTCTTTTTCCTCTTTGTCTGCCAGGTCTCCAGCTGCCGCCCCGCCACCTGCTACACCACCTGCTACGCCACCTGTTTCTCCATTGACGTCTTCTCCTCCTTCGATTCCAGAATCTTCTGCGCCTTCCCCTTTGTTTCCGGTTCCTTCTCCGCTCTCGCCTCCGGTGTTTTCTCCGCCTTCCCCTTCGCTTCCGGTTCCTTCTCCGCTCTCGCCTCCGGCGGTTTCTCCGCCTTCCCCTTCTCTTCCGGTTCCTTCTCCGCTCTCGCCTCCGGCGGTTTCTCCGTCTTCTCCCTCACTTCCGGTTCCTTCTCCGCTCTCGCCTCCGGCGGTTTCTCCGCCTTCCCCTTCGCTTCCGGTTCCTTCTCCGCTCTCGCCTCCGGCGGTTTCTCCGCCTTCCCCTTCATTTCCGGTTCCTTCTCCGCTCTCGCCTCCGGCGGTTTCTCCGCCTTCCCCTTCACTTCCGGCGGTTTCTCCGCTCTCGTTACCACTTGAGCTATCGCTTCCACCTGTGCTGTCGCTTCCACTGGAACTGTTGCTTCCGCCGGAGCTGTCGCTTCCGCTGGTGCTGTCGCTTCCACCGGAGCTACCGCTTCCTCCCAAGCTGTCACTTCCGCTTCCTCCCGTGCTGTCGCTTTCGCCTTCACTGGTAATCTCCTGAGCCAGGGACACATTCAGACATGTGCCGACATTAGAAAAAGCAAACACGATGGCTGTCAGCAGCGCCGCATGACGTGAATGCTTTATCATAACATTTTTCTTTATCATAACCAGTACCTCCTGATATTTACAAATACAACCTTTTACTCAACTCATGGTAATATAATATAGGAGGGGGCATTTCAAAAAGCATTTCAAAGAAACACAATTTCATGTCTATTTTCAGTCTTTTCCAATATGTGACTGAAATGTAACCAAAAGGGAATCTTTTTCAAGATTCCCTTGCTATTTCTATACGCACAGAATGACCGCCGGAGCGAAAATCTGCCTGTCCATTTTACACAGACACGCACGGTACTTATGCCAATGTATTCCACGCTGTTTCCAAAGCCACCGACATCATATCCCCAAAGGACTCCTGCCGCTCCTGCGCGGTCATGGCCTTATGGGTAACCAGCTGATCGGAAATCGTCACCATTCCCAGCGCCTTCCTGCCACAGACGGCAGCGGCAAGATACAACGCGGCAATTTCCATTTCCACGGCCAGGACGCCAAGCTTTGCCAGCTTGTCGTTAAAATCCGCCTGTGGATGGTAGAAATAATCACTGGTACACACGTTTCCCACATGGCAGGCGATATTATTCTGTCCGGCGGCGTTTACGGCAGCGGTAAGCACCGGATAATCAGCCGTCAGCGCTAGCGTGCATGGAATATCCAGGGCATGAATCATGCCAGAATCTGTGGCGCAGGACATGGCTATAACCAGATCTCCCAATTCGATTTCCGGTTGGATAGCTCCGGCTGAACCAATACGTATGATACACTCCACGTCAAACTGCGAAAACAGTTCCGTTGCATAAATACTCATAGACGGACAGCCCATACCGTGTCCCATGACCGACAGCATTTTCCCTTTATAGATACCAGTGTATCCCAGCATGTTGCGCACCGAGTTGAAGCAGACCGGATTTTCCAGGTAATTTTCAGCGATGAACCTGGCGCGCAGCGGGTCCCCGGGCATAATTACGGTTTTGGCAATTTCAGCGTCCTGCACGTAAATGGATGCAGATACAGATTGTTTATTCATGGATACTCCCCTTTCTTAGTCAAACAATAAGCGCAGGCTTTCCGAATATGGTGGATAACAGATACCCTTTTCCGTGATAATGGCGGTGATGAGACTGTGGTCCGTCACATCAAAGGCCGGGTTATAACACTTGACTTCAGGCAGGGCTTTAGGTTCAACATAAAATTTTTCCCGGATTTCCTCCGGCGCGCGCAATTCGATCTCTATATCATCACCGGTGGTGCACTCCATGTCGATGGTGGAGGTGGGGCCAAGCACATAGAAGGGAATGCCATAGTGTCTGGCCAGAATCGCCACGCCGCTTGTACCGATTTTATTGGCAGTGTCACCGTTGGCCGCCACGCGGTCACAGCCCACAAAGCAGGCCTGTACCCAGCCGTTTTTCATGACGATGGACGCCATATTGTCGCAAATCAGCGTAACATCCACACCAGCCTTTTGCAGTTCAAACGCGGTCAGACGGGCGCCCTGCAGAAGCGGGCGGGTCTCATCGGCAAAGACCTTAAAATGAAGGCCACGCTCATGTCCCATCAGGATGGGACCAATAGCAGTACCGTAGCGCGAGGTGGCCAGAGGACCGGCGTTGCAGTGGGTCAGGATACCATCGCCGTCTTTCAGCATATTCAATCCGTTTTCAGATATGGCAGTACACATGACGATATCTTCCTCCCGGATCGCCAGGCATTCCTTCTCCAAACGCTGCAAAATCTCAGAAACAGGCTTTTGAGCGTTGGCTCTCACAACACCGTCCATACGGCAAAGGGCCCAGTTCAGGTTGACGGCGGTAGGACGCGCGGAATTCAGATACCTGGTGTTCCTATAAAATGCCTGTGAAAATTCCTCATAGTCTTCGGTATGGATTTGTTTCGCAAGCACATAACTCGCGAAACCCGCGAAAATGCCGATGGCGGGCGCGCCCCGCACGCGAAGCTTGACAATGGCTTCATATAAATCATCCGCTCTGGACAAGTTGGTATAAGCCAGCCGGTTGGGCAGCAGCGTCTGGTCGATGATGACAACGCTGTTTTTATCAGGGGATAGGATAACATTGTCCAGTTGTTCTATACGATTTTCACTCATATATATAATCCTTTCTACTTATGGTTAAAATAGTCCTTTGCTAAATTCTTCATAATGGCAATCTGCTCCGGCTCCAGGCATTTAGGCTTGCCGATTTGCAGACATAGCTGATAGATCTGAGCTGTCATTTCCAGTACGGTACAGCACTTGAATGCCATATCAATGGTCCCGCCCACGCAGACAGCGCCGTGATTGGCCATGAGACAGGCGTTATTTTCCGTTCCAAGGGCCTGTAGCACATGGCCGGCCAGTTCTCGGGAGCCGGGCAGGCCGTACGCTGCCACAGGCACCTCCCCGCCGAACACCTGGGCGCTCTCATCAATGATGGCCGGTATGGGCATGCCCAGCACCGCGAACACCTGGGAATAGATGGGGTGGGTATGGATAACCGCGTTGACATCCGGCCGGTTTGCCAGAATGCCAAGGTGCATATCCTTTTCAATGCTGGGCTTTCTATGCCCCTCTATATGATGGCCGTCCGCGTCGAACACCACCACGTCTTCCTCTGTTAAAAGACTATAGTCCATGCCGGATGGCGTAAGATAAATCTTACCGGTCTGTGAGTCACGCAGGCTTATATTGCCCCATGTTTCCACCGTAAGCCCTTTGCCCAGCATCTTTTTTCCTGATTCGATCAATACCTGTTTCATTTTGTCCATATTCACCTCGTCTGTATTTATTGCACCAATTCTCCCGCCGTCTGGACTGTTGCGTATTATTTTGCTTCCTCAAAATGTTTCCCCTCAAACGCAGCCATGCCCCGGTTTCCTCTGACAAACATAAGGGCGAGTATGGTCACGCAATACGGAAGCATGCGCAGTATCTGGTTAGGAATATTCAGATCCTGTAAGGACAGCTGCGCCGCGTCCGCCAGGCCAAAGAGAAGGCTTGCGGCCAGAATACCGGCCGGGTTGCTGGAACCCAGGGCGCAGATTACATTGGAAATATAGCCCCTCTGAGCAGACATTCCCTCCACAAACATATTCATCTGACAGATGGAAAGAAACGCGCCCGCCAGTCCGGCCAGAATGCCGCAGAGCAGCATGCACATATATTTGTAGCGGTTGACCTGAATACCGGACGTGCTTGCAACGTAGGGATTATTTCCTATGATGCGCACCCGCATGCCGAATTTGGTACAAAACATCAGGAACCAGGTAAGGGGCACCAGTAATATGGCGATATAAGTCATCAGGAACTGACCGCTAAAGAGCCCGCCTATGAGTGGGATATCTGCCAGGAAGGGCAGATCCAGTCCCTGAATGGACATAACAGGCGGCGAATTTGTGGAAGATCCCCATAAGGTCTGGAGAAAAATTCCAACTACCGCCGCCACCAGCATGTTAAGGCCCAGGCCGCCGATGATATGGTTGACATGAAAACGGATGCAGAGCCAGCCATTCAGCAGCGCCAGCGCTGCGGCAACCGTTACGCCCAACAATAAACCAAGCAATGGGCTGGCGGTAAAATGAGAACCAACCACAGCGGAAAAGGCGCCGATAGTGATCATGCCTTCCACACCCAGCGGCATAATTCCGCACCGGCTGGCGAACATACCGCCAACGGATGCCAGCAGCAACGGGGTAGACATACGCAGCGTTGCGCTTAAGGTCATCTCTATTAGTTTAAGAATATCCATAATAATCCTCCCTCTGATACGCAGTCACCGCTGGGCTGCCGGCGGTTGTTGCTGCGCCTGTTTTGTATGGTTCGCTTTTTTGCACATCCACGATTCCAGGGACGAGGTAAGCTTCGGCGCGGCGATTAGAATGATGGCGACCGCCTGAATGAGATCCACAAACTCCTTCGGCGCTTTTGTCATGATGTTCAGCCGGATGGAACCTGCCTTAAGGCCTCCAAACAGAAGCGATGAGGCGATACAAGCCAAGGGATTGCCCCCCGCCAGCGCGGAGACGGCGACGCCGTCAAATCCAAAACCAGGAGAAAAGTCATTGATATAACGCCCCAGATACCCCAGCACATGTACTGCGCCGCACAGCCCCGCGATGCCTCCGCTTAAAAACATGGTATGATAAATGGTTTTATTGATATGGATGCCGGAGAAACGCGCAACCATTGGGCTGTTGCCCACAATGTTCATCTCAAAGCCCTTGGCGGTGCATTTAAAATAGAAGAAGAGAATAACCGCCAGTGCCACCGCGATGATGATGCCGATGGAAAGATTATTGCGCTCACTGAGCATGGGCAGCATAATATCCTGACTGACAGAGCTGGTCTGGGCCACATCGCCGGGTGTGCGCAGCGGGCCGGATACAAAGTAGCTGGTGATGTATGTAACAATCGAATTCATCATAATCGACGTAATAAACTCATGAGCGTTAAACCGGATCTTCATAAACGCTATGAACGCGCCGCACAGACCGCCTCCCAGAACCGCGCCCCCTATGGTCAGAAGGATATGTGGCAGGGGAGCCAGGCCCCGGGCGTACAGTCCCACCAGTGTGGCGATAAATGCGCCGGTGCAGAGCTGGCCTTCTATTCCGATGTTAACTAACCCAGCCCTGATTGCCACGGTAAAGGCCAGTCCGGTCATCAGAATGGGGGTCATACGAAACATTGTACCAAGGACCGCATTTGCGTTTCCGAACGCCCCCTTTAAGATGGAACCGAAGATGTTAAAAGGAGAATAGCCGATTACCAGAATGATCACCGAGGTCACAACGAACGCGGCCAGGAGGGCAATGGCGGGTTGAATCATTTTCTTTCCGGCAGATACAAGACTTTGTTTATTCATGACTTAGAACCCTCCTTCTCCAGCCTACCGGTCAGCATCAGCATGCCCAGCTCCAGCTCTGTAAAATCATTACTTTTACCATCGGCCACGATTTTTCCCTCATACATGACAATCAGATGGTCCGACAGCGCCCGCACCTCGTCCAGGTCCGCTGAGATGACCAAGGCCGCGTTTCCTTTATCCCGATACTCAAAAATCCGGCTGTGGATATTGTGAATGGCGCCGATGTCCACACCGCGGGTGGGCTGGGCAAAGATGGCAAAACGCGGATCCCTGCTTAACACGCGGGCAATGATGACCTTCTGCTGGTTTCCTCCGGACAGGCTGCCGATGGGAGCATGGAAGGAGGGCGCTTTGATTGCAAATTTTTCAATGGCCTCCTTCGCGAACTGTTTCCATTGCTTCAAACGCAGAAATCCAAGCTTTGTGGCGAAAATTCCCGTCCTGTGATAGCCCAGCACCACATTGTCGCAGATGCTTAGGGACGGAACCAGCCCTGTGGACAGGCGGTCCTCGGGAACCAGGGCAATGCCCTTATCTATCATGGCCCTGGTATCGCCGCTCACCTTTTTATCGTAAAGGTACAGATCCATTGTGTCCGGTTTCAGATTACCGCTTAACGCCTCCTGCAGCTCACGCTGACCGTTGCCTTCGATGCCCGCCACTCCCAGAATCTCACCTTTGAGAATATTAAAATTGACATTATCCAGTACCTTTTTGCCATTGACCGTATAATTCAGATTCTCCACCTTAACGGCGATCTCACCGGAGATAATTTCACTGCACTGTGTATAGTTCAGGGGAATATTACGGCCCACCATGAGATCTGCCAGCAGTTGCTGCGTCAAATCCCTATTCTCCATATTGGTGGAAATCATTCTGCCGTCGCGCATAACCGAGATGCGGTCGGCAATCTTCAGGCACTCCTTGAGCTTGTGGGTGATCATCACAATGCTTGTCCCCTGCGCCTTCAGAATATCAATAATCTCAAAGAGTACATCCACCTCCTGGGGTGTAAGTACTGCGGTAGGTTCATCCAGAATGATGATTTTCGATTGCCGGTAAATGGTTTTCAGAATCTCGATGCGCTGTTTCTCCCCCACCGTCAGGTCACAGACCATGGCCAGCGGGTCTATGTCGAACTTTAGTTTCTGCGCCAGCTCGTTGATTTTGCTGATGATTTTACACTTATCAAGTGTCAGGCCCGTCTCATCCTCAAAGCCCACCGCCACGTTTTCATACACAGTCATGTTTTCTACCAGCATGAAATGCTGGTGTACCATGCCGATGCCGCAGGCAATGGCATCCCGGTTATGTTTAAAATGAACCTCATTGTTATTGATCAGTATTTTACCGCTGTCCGGCCGCATCATACCGTACAGAATCCGCATCAGTGTTGTCTTTCCCGCTCCATTTTCGCCCAGCAGTACATGGGTCTGTCCGCCAGCAAGCTGAATGCTGGCATCTGTCAGGGCCTTAACGGCGCCAAAGCTCTTACTGATGTGTTGCAGTTCTACCATATTCATAATCACTCCCTCCGCTGCTTATTTGCAGTTTTCAGTGACCCACTGATCGAGCTCTTCCATTGTGGACGGTAATTCCAGTTCGCCGCTTGCTATCTTATCCGCCGCGGCGTATGCCTCATCAATGATCTCCCGGGGCACCTTCAAATTGGAATCTTCGAATCGCATAACGAACAGGCCGCTCTTAATACCGCCATATTTCGTCTGGGAATTCCATGTGCCGTCCTGCACGGCTTTCATGTCATCAAACATCTGATTCTCAATGGGGTTCAGCGTGGAATGGGGCACATAATCAGGCGCCATGGCATTCAGGTTTGTTGCCGCGCCGGTCACATAGCCGTTGCTTAATTTAGCGGCGTTCAAAAGGCCAAAGCCTGCCTTGCCGCAGAAATCCTGGATGATGTCCGCGCCCTTGCCGTACTGGGCAATAGCCAGCTCCTGGGCTCTGTTGGTATCAACAAAATCACCCACCATGCTGGTAAGCACTTCAACCTCACTGTTGGCGTACTTCGCGCCGCAGATATAGCCCACCACTGGCCTGGTTTGGGGCGGTATCTCCATGGCACTTATGATGCCGATCACAGCCTGGTCATTGGCATTTGGCAAAGCATCCATGGTGGTCAGCCTGGCGTTCAGATAACCGGACATGAACAGGAACTCCTCCCAAATCGCGGACTGACATGAGATATTATCCATGCTGACCTCAAAACTGTTGGCGGAAAACTTCTGCTCAGGAAAATTCTTCGCGGCGTTCACCAGCGCTTCTTTCTGTTCCGCGCCCAATGCAATAATCAGGTCGTATTCCCCGGAGCTTGCCAGCTCCATGAAGTAAGCGTCATAGTCGCTGTATTCCTTGGGTTCTACATTGGTATAGCTGATGCCCAGTTCTTCCTTTGCGCGCTCCAACGCCATTAAGCCGCTGTCATTGATAGATTTGTCACCCAGCCCCGAAATTGTGTGCACCATCGCCACTTTAATCTGGTTTGAAGCCTCGTCCTTTTCGCCTGCGCCGCATCCGCTTGCATTAACCAGGACAACTGCCGTCAGCAGCACCATTGCCAGTGCCTTTTTCATGGTTTTCATGTCTTTCATGTTTTTCACAGTTTAATTCCCCCTTGTTTTGTTATTCAGACTGTCTCGTAAACTGTTTGGAAACGATGCAGTACCGTTCTTATTCGTTCCTTGTATCGTAAAGTATTATATCATGCCGCATCAGACGCAATTATGACATTTGTCTGCTTTTTTCATTCTTTTTGCCGGCCCAGGCCGCTATTTGCACAACACCCAACAGACAAAAATAATGCGCAATGCAACCTATTTCAGGTTTGGCACTGCGCATAATCAAAATTATAGTTTAAAATTAATGAAGGCGTCTGTCTGTTTTAATACTTTAAGTCCGCCCGGTGTTTTTTCTACATATCCTTCTGCGACCAGCTCGTCCAGAATTCTGCACATATGCCGGTAGCTTATTCCTAATTTAAGCGCCACCTCCGTGGGCTTGAAGGTGATCACATCGTTATTCGCGGCCCGGCGCTCATCAATATACCCCAGGGTGCGGGATTTTGCGTCATAGACCAGGCTTTTAGACAGGCCGCGCGAACTTACGTCCAGCTTCTCCATGGTCTTTGTGCAGATATATAATAGAAACTGCGCCCTGGATGTTAAAACCTGCTGTACATATCTGCTGGGGATTGCGATGCACTTGCCGGACTGAAACATTTTCACATCATAGTAGGATTTTTTAATCTCCGACAGATTCATCAGCAATTCCAGATCGCCGCACACCTCTCCCGGGTTCAGATAGTCCAGCAGCGCCTGTTTTCCATCCTTGGAAAGTGGCAGCACCTGGGCGCGCCCAGTGAGAAATATGAACAGGTATGCCGGCTGCACACCGGCCCGGGTCACATATTCACCCCGGTCAAATTCCGCGATAAAAATATGGTCCATGTCACAGGGGTCAAATATATGTTCCAGATTATACCGTTTCAGATATTGTATAATATATTTCTTCGTATCGTTCTTCTTCATTTTTTCTCCAAAATGTAGACAAATGTCATGCCAGCAGGCCGCAAAATACGTATATACTAGTACTGCGTTAGGCAAATACCTGTGACATACTGCCTGATATCGATATCCGCCTCAGATGCCATCCACGAAGCGACGCCGCAGCGGACCCCGGCTCAGTTTGCGGACGTGGTTCTGGTGTGGATAGAGGGTGCCATATCACAGGAATTTACGCAGCACAGTACTGGCTTTATCAAATCTCAAAGATCGAAAGGAGACAACATCATATGAAATCCATCGTCAAAAATCCGGACCTTGCGGCCTGCGGGGCAGAGCGTATGAAATGGTTTCGGGAGAGAATGCCCATCATTACCGCCTATAACGAACGCTTCAAGAGAGAGCAGACCTTCAAGGGAAAGGTGATCGCCACAACCATGCACATTGAACCCAAATCTGCTTACTGGATCGAGGGACTGCTGGCCGGAGGGGCGGAGCACATCTACTTTGTGGGTTATCTTGGCACAACCAAGGATGACACAGCTGCTTATCTGGCCTCTCTCCCCCGCATGACAGTCCTTGGCAAATCAGATGATACATACGAGGAACATCTCGCCAACCTGGACGCGGTCATCCGGAACGGCAAAAAAATAGACCTTTTCCTGGACAACGGAGCAGCCTTTATCCTTGCACACAAACGCTGTAACCCAGGCTGGCTGCCCGATGGCGCCAACGAGGAGACGCGGTCCGGACGACTTTACGTGGAACAGGAACAGTATGAAGCGCCCTACCCCATCGCCGTTATAGACGATTCAGCCCTGAAACGTCTCCTGGAAAATTATACAGGCGTAGGGCAGTCCATTGTCGACGGATTTATGCGCGCCACAAGCCTGCTTGTGGGCGGTAAAAACGTTCTGGTATTTGGCTACGGATACTGCGGATCCGGCGTGGCGGCCAAATTTAAGGGCCTGGGAGCCAATACAATGGTTTATGACACCAACCCGCTCTACCAGCTCAAGGCGAAGGTAGACGGACATACTGTGGGCGAGAAAGAGGAGCTCATCGCCCGGGCGGATGTGATCATAACGGTTACAGGCAGCTTCGGCGTCATCACTACGGATCATATCCCGCTGTTCAAAAACAAAGTCATTCTGGCTAATGCCGGCTGCCTTGGCTTTGAAATTGATCTGAAGGGACTGGCAGAAACAGCAGACAGCCAAACAAGTCCGCGGCCCGGCGTGGATAAGTACAGCTACGGCGAAAAGGATATCTACGTTCTGGCCGGCACCCATGCTCTCAATCTGGCTTCAGCGGACGGCAACCCCATTGAGATTATGGACCTGGGTCTTGCGCTGCAGGCCGGCTGCGCCGAGCGCATCATCAAAGCGCCGCATACCCTTGTAAACGGCCTGCAAAACGTACCCGACGATATCAGCCTGGAGGTCTGTAAAATGTCCCTGGAAGCGCAAAAATAACCTTCCCCTGCCGTGGTAATTATCAGGCATATTTTGTTATAGTACCATTATAGTTTGGCCGCAAACTAATGTCAATCGGGTATACCGGATGCGGCCGGGTAAAGAAGGCACAACTATAACATTCCCGCAGGAATCAGGGAGATCCAACTCCTTATTTTCCAGCGGGAATATTATTTCCATGGCCTTCTCCTTACAGTTTTTTCACGCCTTTTTTCTTCTTTTCCTTTTTCTTCCCCCGGACACCAATCCTTCAGATTCACGTTTTCTATATGCAGACTCACCTTTTGCCCATACCTTCTGCGCATTCCGGATACAATACGGTTTTCAACAAGACGGCATTTGTCTTCCCGCAGTTCGTTTGCCAGAATCAGAATCTGGTCCGGTCCGTACTTCGTATAAACGTCTCCTCTTCGAAGGGTACTGTGGACCACTTCACACAGGGCGTCCTCATACTCCTGAAGCTTCTTGCCATCCTCTACCGGACAATCTTTCCCGTCCCGGACCGTGCATACAATCAGAAATCCCCTGCGTTTCCCCCGCTCCACGGACCGGATAACCATACGGAAGCAGTCAACAAATCCCGGATAAGTACAATAATACGCTCCGGCCGACCAGTCCCTTTCCTCAAGATTCCCCCTGATCTCTTTCAGACCGCCATTCACATGCTCTATCTGGCTGCCAATCTGTTTGAAATATGCCAGCACGTGATCCGAGGGAATGCTGCCGGTCTCGTCAAGCAGATTTTGTGTTACATAATCATATGTCTTTAACGCGTCTCCATACCGCTTTAACGCCAACAAAGCTCCAATCTTTTGCTCCGCCCACTCTGCCAGGGGATAGGCCACAGTTGCGGCATCGCACAGCCTCACAATCTTCTGATGGTCCCGATGGAGCTTCATCAGGCGGCAGGCTTCCCTCACGCCTTTGAAATAAATATCCTGGTAATGGCTCCGAAGAGATTCCGCCCACACCTCACCGGACAGAACAGGAAGGAATTCTCCGCCGTAAAGACGGCTGGCCTGTTCCAGAAGCAGCTGGCGTGCAGCTTCATCTTCTGTTTCCATGGCCCGGTTATAATAATCTTCCATGAGAGCAGCGTCCATCTGGAGTTCAAGTTCTCCCCCCACTCTCCCCATTTTCAAATAATATGTATTTTTTTCGACCACCACATATTCTCCCAAAGGCAGAACGGACTGGGAAAGTATTTTTCTCAGACGTGTTGTTGTAATTCTAAGCGCGTTTGCAGCATCCGTACTTCTTCTGTCATAAAGAAAATCCTGAAGCTTTACGCGGCTGATTCCATTTTCTCCAGCCCATATCAGGAGCAGGAAAAGCTGCATCACCTTTCCCTTAACCGACATCGGCAGCTCCCACGGCTCTCCATTATAAAGTATCTCCAGTGTTCCCAGCGTCCGGGCATATAATGTATTCCTGACCGCCAGGTTATTTTTGTTTATCTCATTCATCTATGGTACCGCCTTTTAGCGTCTATTTTTCCAATTATAACCATTATACAGGAAAAACATTTCAAAAAGCATTTCAAACTTACATTATTCTGAAATTATTTATATTTAAGGTCCATTTCCCAGGGTAGGAATGGCCAATTTCCAATTTAATCCCTATACGCTTCCAGGCCCATAAACTTCAGGAATACAAATTGGTGGAGCCAGGCATTTAAGTGAAAGAAGAGTTCGTATTGCGCAAAAAAACGGGAAAGAATCTACAATAAGATAATTTCCCGTTTTTATGTTATCTATTTTGATATCCGCCTAATTCTCCGCCTTTCTGACATTCAGAAAGTCATTTCATTGCCGCCTGCCGTTTCCCCAGTATTTCTGCTGCCTTCAGTGCAGCCTCCATCATACTGCCAAAGGCTGACCGGCGCTCCTCTGCACTGGTCTTTTCCCCGGTCACAAAGGAATCCGATATAGTCAAAAGGCAGGCAGCTCTTTTTCCCAAAACCTGTGCATTATGGAACAAGGCAAAGCTCTCCATCTCCACACATTCGCATCCGTGCTTTTCATAAAAATCACGAAAACTTTCCATCTCCGGTTGACGGTAAAACACATCACTGGAATGGATTTTAGCCGGTTTAATCTGGATATTGGCAAGGTTGCCTGCGTCCAGGATTATCTGGTTGAGCTGCTGGTTTGGATATTTGGTATCCGATGCATCCCCATTCTGAGTGGCTGCATAGCTGGATTCGCTCCAGCAGCCCTCTGCCAGCACGACATCGTACAGTTTCAGCCTGTCGCAGTAGGATCCCGCTGTTCCAATGCGGATAATCTCATCCACATTATATTGTGCAAACAGCTCATAGGAATAAATCCCTATGCTGGGCATCCCCATGCCACTGGCCATTACTGTGACTTCTGTGTCATGGTATCTCCCGGTAAATGCATATATATTACGTATCTGGTTTACAAGCTTTACATCCGTCAGCCAGTTCTTTGCAATAAATTCCGCCCGAAATGGATCCCCTGGCATCAAAACAGTCCTTGCTATCTCTCCTGGCTCAGCGCTGTTATGTGGTGTTCCCATATTAGCCTCCTCTTATATTTCAACTATTTTTCATATGTATACACTTTTGCTCTTTGCCCGTCCCCATACACAATCATCCTGCCGTCCAGTCGTATCCGCCGTCCTGCTTCTGGTTGAGGCTGGGATCACCCGGTGCGCCCAACCCTGGCTGCTCCTTTCTGTCTTCAATGACAGGATTGGATTTTAATAATATCCCCCATCTTTTCTCTGCCACTCTAAATCAAACTTAGGCCTGCTGTCGTAGCGCCTGACCTTCCCCCAGAAATGTTCTTTTCCGTCTATGAAATTCTGATATCCAATCCTCTCCAGTGACTCCCGCGCCACTTTATCCCCTTCCATCAGAACCTTTTCCTCATCGACGGAAAGAACTTTTCCATTTTCAAGAAGGTGCACACCGTCTACAAACACATTATCCACGTCATTTCCATTTCCCAACATGACCATCGTATCAATGATGTTAAACCGTGGCGTCATCCGCGGATTCATCAGATTGACGGTGATAATATCGGCCTTTTTTCCTATCTCAAGGGAACCTATATCATCCTCCCACCCGATTACCTCTGCGGCATCAATGGTGGTCATCTCAAGCAGCCTGTCACTCGGAAGATTGAACATGAAGTTGGTGCTGAATGTCAGCTCGTCCTTATGCTTGTTCTGAGTCATGCGCATGGACTGAAACATATCCGCGTTTCCTAAAAGCTTGGGCCCGTCTGTTCCGATAGCAGTCTTTACCCCCATCCACAGCATGGGAATCAGCATTGTACTTGACTGAAAGGTTACTCCCACATGGGTCCCTGTGTCTGCCAATATCTGAAGCTCATCAAAGGAGCAGCCAGAGGTGTGCTGTAAATGTACCCTTGGCCCCAGCAGCGCAAGCTTACCAGCCTTATGCATCTGGTAGATGGAACCTCCGTAAGCCTCCGCATGGATCCTGGTATCATATTTATCTGCAATGCGCCACATTTCTTTCAGCTGGTGCAGGTCGAATTCCGTTGGTCCTGCCCACATCACATCTGCCTCAGTGGGGAAGGATGAGTTGGTAGAGGGAAGCAGGCCGAAGGGCGATACAAAGGCCCGGATTCTGTCATTACAGCTATGGTTCAGTTCGCGTATGACAGTCTCCATACTTTCAATTACCTGTTCGTAGCTGACTTCCATAAGCACACGCTTTCCGTCTATGATCCGGCTGAATTTATGGGGCCACGGCGGCTGGCTTGGTCCCGTGCAGACCACTTCCCTTAACCCTGTCTCGGAATATCCTTTGGCGTGGTTAATGGAAAATACAGGGTCATCACAGCGCTGCTGGGCGCCAATAATGCACACCGAGGTGGTTATGCCCGCCCTCAGATGGTCCAGGGCGCTGACCCTGCCCTCATAATACCAATAATCATCTGTGACATAATGGTTGTACAGTTGGGTTACAGCCGCCATCCAGTTGCTTGTATCAAAAATCGCCCCTCTTATGAGGGCATGGCCCCCATGTCCATGGACATCCACAAAGCCCGGCATAACTGCGTGGTTCCTGCAATTTATGGTTTTCCTCACTTCGGGAAATTTCACCTCTGCCTCTTTACTGGAGCCAACGAAAAGAATCTTTCCCTGATCCACGGCCACAGCGCCGTCTTCAATGATACGCCGTTTCTGGTCCATTGTCACAACCGTTCCCTCTGTGAGCAATAAATCTATCATATACTTGTATCCTCCTTCTCTCTTTTTTTATTCCAGCCCTGACTACATTCCAGCCCTAATCCTTTTACTGTCCTGACTATTCTCCAGTCCGCCTACCCTTTGACTGCTCCCGAAGTCATTCCCTGCACAATATGTTTCTGTGCAAACAGCAGAAACAAGATGGAAGGAATGATTCCCAGGGTGGAAGCTGCCATCATCTGTCCCCATGAATTCAGGTTTTTGGACACGTATTTCTGAAGCCCCACAGTCAGGGTGATCTTATCCTGTGATGTGACAAATATATTGGAAAATGTATATTCATTCCAAACATTAAGGAATGTAAAAATAGCCACTGTAGCAATTCCCGTCATTGCCACAGGTAATACCAGCCTTAAAAGGCACTGGGCCGGGCTGCACCCATCTATGAGACCGGACTCCTCCAGTTCATAAGGAATCGTGTCAAAGAATCCCTTCAGCATCCAGATTGAAAACGGAAGGTTCAGGGAAGTATAGCTCAGAATCAATGACCAATGTGTATCTATCACATTTATTTTTTTGTAAATCATAAAAAGCGGCATCAGCATAAGCATAAGCGGAAACATCTGCAAAACCAGCAGCCCAATCTGGAAGCCGCCCAGCATGCGGGATTTATACCGCGATAAGGCATACCCGGCCAGGACAGCCAGAATAATGCACAGACTTGTAACAATCAGTCCTATTTTCAGGCTGTTTAAGGCTGAAAGCAGGAAATCAGACTGCAGAACGGCCCTGAACGCAGTCAGCTCCGGACGCGCCGGAAACAGACCGGTATCCGACAGTGCCCTGGTATCCCCCTTAAATGCAGTTCCAACCATGGCTGCTGTGGGCAGTGTGAAAATACAGGCAAACAGTATCAGCACTGCATATGTCAGAAAATCTTTGATTTTTCTTTTTTTTCCGCCAACCATTCCCGTTACCCCCTCCCTTTTTCCCTGAACTGGACTCTAAAATATACCAGACTTATAAGCAAAAGCACAAGAATCATAACCACCGCAATGGCGGACGCATAGGATATATTCTGGCGTAAAAATGCGGTGTAATAGGACAGGATTGGAAGCGTATATGTGTATCCGTTTGGTCCTCCCCCTGTCAGCAGCCAGATATTTTCAAATGTGTTAAAGGTCCACAGAAAGGTCAGAATCGTACTGATAAAGCTAATGGGCTTAATTAAAGGCAGCGTAATACCGGTCAGCGTGTGCCGGAACCCGGCCCCATCCATCTCAGCCGCCTCATACAGCTCCGCCGGCACGCTCTGCAGTCCAGCCAGCAGGGTAATCATCATAAATGGCATCTGCTTCCAAACGGAGACCAGTATAACAGTAAACCGCACCAGGGAATAGTCTCCAAGGAACAGCACCGGTTTCTCAATCAGCCCCAGCTTCTTTAATGTTATGTTGATGATACCCACCTGGTCATTGAGCACCCAGGTCCAGTTGATGACCGCCACCACGGCAGGAATTACCCAGGGAAGAAGAAAAATAGTCCTGAAAAGTGCCCCGAACCGTATCTTACGGTTCAGCAGCAGGGCCAGAGTAAGGCCAACAACATAGGAAACAGCCACAACAGAAAAGGTATATACAAAGGTAAAACCCAGGCTTCCAAGAAATTCCTGGTCCTGTGCCAGTTTTATGAAATTGTCCAGAAAGATAAAATCATTCCGGCCTGGCCTGAGCAGATTTTTATTTGTCATACTCATATATATCCCGTATAAAACGGGATATACACTAATCAGCAGGAGGACCAGGGCCGCCGGAATCAGCATCAGGTATGGGCGGCTTTCCTTTCTCCATTTTACTGCTGTTTTAGAGCTGGAGCGTTTCATGGATACTCCTCCATTCTAATAGGATTAATTTAGTTCCTCTAACACGCGGTTCATCTCATCATTGGTTTTTTTCAGTTCTCCTGCCATATCGTCAGACCCCATCAGCATGGCTTCAATCGGCTTGCCCAGCATGTTCTGGACAAAAATCTGGTTGGTAGCAAGAGGACAGTTGTCTGCCGGCCAGTTTAGATCTACATAATAATCCCTGTATTTTGCATATTGCCCCATCATCCAGTCTGTCTTATAAAATTCATTTTCATAAAAACTCTTGCGGGCAGGCAGGGCTGAAGCACCGCCGTCAATATAAAGCTGCTCATTGTTCTTCAGGAACCATTCTATGAATTCCTTTGTCTCCTCAGGATGCTCTGTCTGTGCAAATCCCATGATTCCATCTGACCATGCCACTTCCCTTGGCTTATCCGCGCTGGGACCTGTGACCGGACCCATAATTTTGGTGTTCTTATACATCTCCTCGTTGGACTTTACATGTGTAAACGGACTTATCCACACCATGGCCAGTTTTCCTGAAGCATAAAGCTTTTCTGTGTCCGCTTTGTTGTAAGAAACCATACCATCCGGAAAATATTCCTTGTCCCGCATCTCCTTAAGGAGCCCCATGCATTCCATTACCTCAGGCGTTTCAAGCGCTCCCTCCTTTCCATCGGCGGAAATCCAACTGGCTCCGTTAGTAAACATTACATTGAGCATGGCATTGGTGCTTCCCTGGTCCAGTGTAAAGAATGAGATCGGGAACATCCCTTCGTCACCATATTTCTCCTTTACAGCAGCACAAATTTCCAACAGCTTATCCCAGCTTACTTCCTTGTCAAGATTGGTAAATCCCAGTTCATCCTCCAGGATATCCGCGCGGTAATATATGTTTTTGGGGTCTGTCTGAAAGGGAAGGGCAATTTGTTTTCCTTCGTATATTCCTGCTTCCAGCATTCCATCCAGAAAATCATCCGCAATCGGATCTTTTTCAGCCTCCCACTTCTCAACCAGATCCGTCAGGTCCAGCGCCTCACCCATTGCCGCGTAATTCATAAGGCCATAGTAGGCAGCTGTGGTAACATCCGGTGGTGAACCGGCTGCAATAGCGGTCTGTATCTGCTCAATGAAGCCGCTCCAGCTCATAATCTGAAGTTTTACCGTTGCACCGTGATCCTCCGCGTTATACTGGTCCACAATCCGCTGCAGCGTCGGATCATATGTGTCGCTTGGTCCATATGGCAGAGCCCAGTATTCTATTTCCACCTTTTCTTTAGCTGAACCGGCGTTTTCTCCGGTCCCCTCCGTGGGGGCCGCCTTTTGTCCGCATCCAGCGGACAGAGCCATAACTGCTGCCGTGAGGATTGCTGTTGCTGCTATTCTTTTTTTCATTTTCGTACCGCCCTCCTTAAATATCACAGGAGACTTTCATTCGTCCCTCTGATTTACAGTTGTCATTATTATAAACCCATTTTTCTTTATACAAAACTCACAGATTGTAACAGTTTTTTTTCATCTCCATCTTAATTTTCAAATTATCCATAAAATCAACTATCTTTCCAAAATTTCAACACTCCAGCATAAGCTCCTGTCACAGCATGTCTGTCCAACTCACAAAAAAAGGACAACAATGCACATTGCAGTGTGTCCTTTTTTCTAATTTTATCTTATTCTGGCAATTCTCTTCTGTTCTGAGTGCGGAAATCCCTGAGGGAGCATCCTGCATATTTCGTGAAACACACTGAAAAATATTTATAATTACCGAAACCCACTGCCTCGGCAATGTCCATGGTACGCATCTCAGTGGTCTTTATCAATTCCATGGCGCAGTCGATGCGGTAATGATTCAGCCAGTCACTGAACTTACATCCCATCTCCTCCCGAAAAATACGCCCCAGATAATTTGGGGATATAAACATCTTTTTTGCCAAAGTCTGCAATGTGATTTCCTCACGATAATGGACTTTCAGATATGCAATGGTCTTGGCAATCAATTGGGAGTGGACCCCCCACCGGTTCTCACCTTTGCGGGAGGCCCCCAGGTAGTCCCTGACCCATTTCTCCAGGTCCTCAGCATACAGGAAATCATCCAGCTGATATTCTTCAAAATCTCCCAGCCCCTCTCCCTGGTCAGATGCTGTCATCCCTCGGTAAAATGCAATCAGCTGGCTCAGACAGCGCCGCAATTCACCAATATCTGTCTGCTCCCTTCTGCAGATACCGAACAGGCGGGATACATCTCCGGTGCAGTCACGTCCCGTGGCAAGCGCTGAAAGAGCATGCTTCAGCGTAAGCTGCGCCTCCGCGGAAAGCTTCCCGCCAGCACCTTCATCCGAGTAAAATATCTGTTTTTTCCGATTCCAGGCCGAAGCCCGGAACGCCTCCTTGGCGGTCCTGTAAGATTCTCCAATGGCCATAAGCCCGGTCCCCGCGGTGCCTATGCCGATTACAACATGCCGGCCGTCATTATGGCCAATTTCCACTACCAGGCGCTCCGCCATATCAGAAGTTCTCTGTTCTGCCTTATCCGGGCTGTCGGCATTTATTAATATAAAGTATTCTTCCGGTGCGAGTTCACAGAAAAACTCCCTGTCTCCCCCGCATATAGACTCAATCTTTTGTATTAGCTGCCAATAGATCATGTCCTGCTCAACCTGTGAGCCGCACTCGTCCCCATTCTGCTTGCTCACATGCAGGGTCATCGTCTGGAAGACAGGACCGTCCAAAGGCACGCCCAGCATTTTAGACTGATGGACCAGCCTTTTGTTCTGTTCCATATTGCCTTTGAGAAGGTCACTAATAAGCATCATCTGCAGTATGGGTATACTTTCATCCAGCAAAGCATCCCGGGTCAGCTTCTGGGCTTTCCTGTTCTGCTCCTCCACGATCTCCTCCTTGCACTTAAGCACACTGGAGATAATTTTATCTGCGCTGGCAGGCTTAAGCAGATAATCATGCACACCATTTTGCAAGGCTGCATGAAGATAATCCGTCCTGTCATACCCTGTAAGCAGGATAATACGCAGGCCGGGCAGCGCATCTCTAAGCAGGCTGCACAGCTCCAGTCCGTCCTTTTCAGGCATTCGGATATCGCTAATTAGTATATCCGGTCTTACCTCCAGAGCCCGTCTGAAGGCCTCCTCTCCATCAGATGCCTCCGCTTCCAGCGATATTCCCCAGGCATTCCAGTCAATATAATGCTTTAGCCCTCTTCTAATACTGGATTCGTCATCCACAATCATCAGTTTAATCATATATCCCTCCCTGTATCAGAGCATGTCTGAACCGCAGGATTAAATGGCTGTGTCACTGTTATCACCGCTCCTTTTCCATCTCTGTTGTAAAAAGACAGGCCATAGCCATCTCCGCAGGCAAGTTTGATACGGTCATTCATATTCTTGATACCCAGCCCCCTGTTATTGGTTTCCACATGTTCCAGCAGTTGGTTCATGTCATCCACATCAATCCCTGCCCCGTTATCTTTTACCTCATACTTGAGTGTCTCCCCGTCCCGGAATATATTTACTTCCACTTTCCCATCCTTTATCCCGCTGATTCCATGAAGGATGGCATTCTCCACAAGAGGCTGAAGCACCAGCTTCACAACCCGGCAGCCCAGTGTTTCCTCCTCATAATCCAGTTCAAAATCAAAGGATGTTTTCCCTTGTCTCTTTAAAATAATATAATAACGCAAATGCTCAATTTCATTTCCCACAGTCGTAAAATCATCATCCATTATCAACGCATGCCTGAAAAATTGAGATAAGGAATCAATCATCTCGCTGGTCTGGGACGCCCGCTCCATCTTAGCTGTCCAGTAAGCAATGTCCAGAGTATTATACAGAAAGTGAGGATTAATCTGGGCCTGAAGCGCCTTTAATTCAGCTTCCTTTTTGCGGATGGTTCCCTCATATACTTTCTGGATTAAATCCTGTATCTGGTCGGCCATCTGGTTAAAATGCCGGGCCACAAGTGCTGCCTCATCATTTCCCCGTACTTCAATACGGGTTGAAAAATCCTGGTGCCCAAAGGTATCCATATGCCGTATTACCTCGGACAGAGGTTTTAAAATCCGCTGCGACACCAGAAGGGCCAGCGCGGCGCACACCAGGAAGCAGGACACGGACAAGCCCAGAATCAGCAGGAGGGAAGCTGATATCATGCTGTCCACGTCGCCTGTTCCGGATACCCCGCACAGTATCCACCGGCCTGCTGCCAGACCATAGGGCGATAGATAATATTCATCCTCTTTTGCCTGCTCCTCCGTCCGGTAACATCCACCAGTTCCGGCCAGAAGGTTATTGTAATTCAAAATATCCCCTTTTTCCTCCGGAAAGCCGGTATTAAACAATAACCTTCCCTCTTCATCCAGAATTACATAATTCATGGATGGCTCCATTTCACTTCTCAGATAATCCGAAAGTCCCCTGCTGTCCAAATATAGCTTTGCTGTTCCGAGATGGTGTGAAGGATTTTCAGTGTCACGCAGCAGGCGGCACAGGTATAGATACCGCTCTCCATAAATGTCCTCATCCTGCCCCCAGAAGGATTTACCATTCAGGGCATCTGCACGCTCCCGGTCAGCCCGGGTAATATTAAGCGGCATAGAACCATTGGCCAGCACTTCCCCATTCGCGCCCTCTATCTGAATGGCTTTGATGTAATCACTATTATTCCTAAGATAAATCAGGGTATTATATACATCATCTAATAACTCCTTATCCCCTGTGGAAAGATAGGTCCTGATATCCTTATCCCCAATCATAAACAAAGATGCCCGCTCTAATTCACGCATGATTGTCTCCACAGCCTGTCCTACCTTTTTCATGGAGGCCTGCTGGTAATTTTCATGATTCTTCTCAGCTGTCGTAACCGTACGCCCCATAACGAACAAGCTCAGAACCATAAGGGGAATAAGAATAATTGTAGCTGAAAGCAAAAAGATCTTTGCCCTTATCCCTCTCTTAATTGCCATCTCTTCCTCCCTCTTCATTTCTCCATATGTACAGGTTTCGGTTTGATGTTCAGCGTATGCCTCAGCTCCTCTGCACGTTCTTTACAGCCATAACATTATTCAGTCAGCATCTACCCACAAATCCTAAGCCAGCCAGTATTCACCCTGCCAGCTTGCATATCCCGGAGTCCGCTTAAACAATTCCTCTGTTTTTTGAGGGTCGGAAACCAAGCCACTTTCCGCATCCTGAATAAAAACACCCTCGAATTTTTCTGCCGCTTTCCCGTCTGATATACACTCCAGGCAGATACAATGAACATCATCTATACAATACATAGTACTGCAGTATTCATTCACTTTTTTTTCACAACACTGACAGACACCGTTTTCATGTTCAATAATATCGTTATCATATACGTTGGGGTGATACTTAAACACAATCTTCTTTTCCATATCATTACTTCCTCGTAACATATAAATAAACGCTGCTATAACTTTCAATTCAGGTAAATTATACCACATTGCAGTCCAAAAGAACATAACGGAATCCATTGTCGGATAACGGATTAAGCATGCACGAAAAAGAGGGGCTTCCCATGCGCCGCCCAATGCTGTGCATGCTGAATAAATATGCGGCCCGCCGGAAATAAGCGGACCGCATATCTATATATAACTCTGTTCAGACACATCCGCATCCATGGGATTGTTGTGGACATGGCCGAATATATTGGCATTCTGGCTTTTCTATCACTGCTTATGGCAGGTTCAGGCTTTTTCCAATGGGCGGTCCAGGATATCACACAGATCGTCATAATCCATCTCGCCGTTAAACCTCAGTACTTCCTTTCCATTCCTGAATATGACTACGACCGGGATACCTCCCACATTGTAGGTGTCCACCAGATCCTGGTTGGCATCCACATCCACATAACGAATTTCGTATGCCCCGTCATATTCTTCCTTCAGGGCTTCTTCCAGCACAGGGTGCAGGGCCTTGCAGTGAACGCAGCGTTCTGCGCCGAACAGTACCAGGACCGGTTTATCCTCCACTGCCAGTACCTCATCCTTCCAGTTGGCCGCGCCGACGGGATGGAATACCTGCGTATCCACTTCAAAGACCTTTTCCCTCTGTGACAGATCTTCCTCATCATCCGTTGCCACACAGAGCGCCACATCCTGATAATACGGCAAAGTCCCCTCAACATCAATCACCTTTTTTGCTCCAAACGCCCCTGCACCCGGAACACGGTAGGTCACATTATCAATGCGCTCAATCGGTACCTCTGCCGGAACCGGCTCCTGCGGCACATAACTGTAGGGGTAACGGTAGGCCCTGTAAATCATATTGTTCCTGGGCCCCTTTTCATTGTGCGTGTAATACGGTGAAATCCACTCCCAAACAATCTCATGGTCCGGTGTTACCTCGATGAGCCTGCCGTCTGAGCCTTCGGTTACCAGGGTATTGCCGTTGGGAAGGCGCTGTGCGCTGCTGACATAGGGGCTGTAGAATTTGCTGGCATCCGTGGGAATCGCATGGCCCAGTTCCTTGGGAGTCAGTTTCCATACCACTTCCAGTGTAACAGGATTGAACTCCAGCACACGGCTGTAATCCCTCAATGCATGTTTGATGCCGATTGGAGAGGATGGGTTTGGTGTCCCGTAACCGCCCCAGCCGCCATTATCAAAGACCATCAGGTTGCCTTCGCCCGGCAGACCCTTGGGAATCATGTGGAAATGATGCTGTCCGATAATCCATCCCAGCTTCTTAAGCTCCGGCGTTGCATTAAAATCAGGTCCGATCCGCCATACAATCTTTCCGGTTTCCTTATCCAGGATTGCCAGGATATTGGCTTCCCGGCAGTCAAAGATTATGTTGTCCGGCTTAAAACGCATATCTCCCTGGTCATACCATTTATTGGGTCCCAGATAGCTCATGCAGTTCACATGCAGGTAATCGCCCACACCGCCGTCTGATGCGCGCAGGTTGGGGTCGCGGAACAGCACATTCTTGGCGGCCTCGTCAAATCCCAGTTCGTCAAAATGCTCGCTGATGGACCATTTCCATAGGATATTTCCATCCCAGTCCACTTCAATCATGGCGTCATCCAGCAGTTTTTTATCGGAAATCTTGGGATTGTGGATGGTCTGGTGGACCAGGATCAGAGTGTTGCCTGAAAGGGGCTTTGCATCCATTCCGGGTACGTAATAACCAACCGGATTGCCCTCCCTCTGGTAATCATGATGCTGGCGCGCCATCCATCTGTGGTCCCTGCCAGGGTCGTCGATATTTTCAAAATGGTCAAATTCCCATACAATATTGCCGTCATAGTCAATCTCAATCAGATTGACCCCGTCCTGCATGCCATAGTCAGGATGGCGGTATCCGGAAAGACCCATCACATATCCGCCGGGAAGAAGCTTTGGCGGCATGGCGTGCATATTCCAGCGCCTTACCTCGTTGCCGTTCATGTCAAACAATAACACACCATCATTGATTAACGGAACAATCGTATAACCGCTCCAGCATTTTTCAGGGTTGTAAACAGTGACTCCGTGTGGAAAAACAAGTGGCTGTCCCATATTTCATATCCTCCATCATATTATTATTATTTGTTAAAAAGCCTGTTTGATTTCAACCAGCTTTCCGTTATCGTAAAATGCCCCTGCAACCGTCCGGTCCAGCTTCAGGCTGTTGTAGAGCAGGTTCTGCCTTGTGACGTCCTGCCTGTATACCTTCCACTGTCCGCTTAACTCCTGTTCCAGCTGGGCGGTCTTCTCAATCTCCTCATTGCTGTACGGGTTGTAGAATAAAAATACGGTCCTGCCCGAATCCGGCCCCAGGATTCCCTGTATCTGTTCCAGTTCCTTAACATAGCGCTCCGATGCAACTGCCGCCACCGCGCCGTCTGCCGCCGAGGTAACTACCTGACGCAGGAATGTCTGGGTACAATCGCCCGCCGCATAAAGTCCCGGCACATTAGTCTCCATTTTCTCATTGACCTTAATATAACCGGCCTTGTCGCAGTCCACCATGTCCTTCACCAGTCCGGTCTGGGGCACCATGCCCACAAACAGGAACAAACCGTCCGCCTTCACCTCTGTTTCCCGGCCTGTGTCAACATTCTTTAATACCAGTGACTCCACATGGTCGCTTCCCTTTATTTCCTGTACCGTGGAACTCCACACAAAATCAATCTTCGGGTTCTTATACGCATGCTCGGCCGCAACCTCGTTACAGTCCAGATGTCCTTCCTCATGAAGCACTACTATGGTCACCTTGGATGCAAAGCCGGTCAGATAATCCGATTCCTCAATGGCCTGGTCACCGGCTCCCAGCACATAGATTTCCTTTCCCTTGAAGAATTCCGCATCGCAGGTCGCACAGTAAGCAACCCCATGCCCGGTAAATTCCTTCTCGCCCTTGATATTGAGTTCCCTGGGCCTGGTGCCCAGATCCAGGATGACGCTGCGTGCCATGAAATCCCCCCGCCGCTTTGTCTCCACAATGAATGTATCGTCCTCTTTCCGGACCCCTGTCACGGTGGTGCGCTTAAGTTCTACCGTGGGATGGCCGGCCGCGTGTTCCCTGAACAGTTCCATCAGGTGCTGCCCGCTGTCCGCTTTCGTCCCCGGATAATTCCTGATTTCATACGTATCATTAATCCTTCCGCCGTAGCTGCCCTTTTCCAGCAGCAGTGTCCTGCGCTCGGAACGTCCGGCATAAATGGCTGCTGACAGCCCTGCCGGTCCGCCGCCAACAATAATAAGATCATATACTGAGTCCATAACCAACTCTCCTTTCTATCATAAAACACGATTTTGGTTCACATCATTTTCTGGTTCATATCATTCTCTGCTTCAGCTCCCCTTTACCGTGGAAATCTCCTGTGCCTTTTGATGTCCGCCCTTTCCAGCCCTTTCTCCTAAAGCCACCCAGATCACACAGATTCCCGTAAGGAACAGGCAGTAAAATGCCGCACTGAAAATCTGGAATGGGGACACCGTTGGAAGATAACTATGCTTCTGCACCATCTCATTGATAATTGTCACACTGCCCATGACAAATGCACTGTTAATAGGAATAATGGCGCTGAAGTTGGTGGCATTGGCTGTCAGGAGAATGCTCCTGCGTTCCGGGGATATGCCGCTTTCCTGCCCAATCCTGTCCGCCATGCCGCCGAACATCAGGATGGACGGCAGCACACAGCCTGCCAGAAGTATATTGGTAATGACGATTCCGGCTGTCAGTACGGTCTCAGCGCCGCGGGTGGTTCCCATGATATTCCTGTGCAAAAGCCAGGTACAGCACCGCTCCATCATACCTCCATCCACAGCCACCGCAATCAGTCCATACAGCAGGATGGTGGAAACCACCACATCCAGCATTCCGCTGATACCCTCAAAAATAACTCCCTTGAGCCCCAAAGTGCCATAGTCAATGGCCACAATATCGGAAGGAGCAAGAACCCCTGTCAGAAGTCCCACCGCGAATCCTGACACAATCGCAAAAGACAATCCCATGAACAGGTTTCCGGTCCTGAAACAGACAAGCAGCAGCACTGCCAGCGGAACCAGCATCCAAAGTCCCTGGGGTGAGGACATGGCTGATATCTGGGAAATATCCCCCATGGTACCTCCGCGTCCGCCTAAAATCAGATAAACCACCATGGCTAACCCTCCTGCCGCCAGGATATAGGGCGTCCTCATCCTCAGGGTCTCCAGCAGGTCTGCGGGCTGTCCCGTCACGCCGTCATGCTGTATCATCACGGTTGTATTGATGACCTGTGAGCTTGGGGAAACTGCATCCCCAAAGAAAATACCGCTGATTAAAGCCCCTGCCAGCATGGCCGGATTGGCTCCCAGCAGGATTCCCGGAGGATAGAAAATCGGTATCACTGCAAACATGGCTGCAATCGGTGCACCTGCCCCCATGGAAACCATGGCTGAGGCCAGGAAACTAAATACCACGAATCCGCTTCTGGAAATCCCAAGCTTGAGGCTGAGCCAGATAAACCCGTCCCCAATCCCTCCTGTATTCATCAGCTTGGAAAAAATGCCGATGACCATAAAAACAAATATCAGCCTGGAATTGCCATATTGGGCCAGACCATGGACCACGCTGTCCCAATATCTGTCCTTCTCCCTGCAAAGGAAAAAGCCTGCAAAGAGGGAGACCGCCGCTGCAAAGGACAGGCC
>ENA-OWOC01000053-OWOC01000053.1-gut-metagenome-genome-assembly--contig:-NODE-53-length-70816-cov-6.282235_pt1 | contig 70816 bp, 66 predicted proteins | sample MGYA00248245_ERZ651791 | MGnify/ENA primary metagenome ERZ651791 (study PRJEB26908, sample SAMEA4031703) | gut metagenome | biome: gut; feature: normal infant; material: stool | place: China | collected 2015 ...
AGAGCAGGTTTCGCACAGGTGCCGCATAGTGAACCTCATCCTGGCTTTCGATTCCCAGCAGGAGATAGGCTGCTCTCCGGTCCTCCATAGCCGACAGGGCCTTAAACAAATCCCGGTATCTCTGTACCGGTTCCCCTTTCCGGTCTGCTCCATATGGCATGGAAATCTCCGCCGGGTCCAGCTCCCTTAGCTGCCCCGGGTGAATGACCTGCTGTCCCTCATACAGGTAAAAGTTAAAAATGTCCGCAAATACACTGCTTTGCATCAAATACTTTTTTGTGGCCGCATCCACTTTTCCCACTGCATCTCTTCCTCCTTCATTGTACAAAAATCATTGTTTCTTGTAAAGGGTGTTCCGGCCGCCGAAGCGCAGCCCAGGATACCTGGAGAACCAGGCAGTCTTGAATCTCCTAGCAGACTGAATGCTGCTGATGAAATCATTCTATCAGATCGGAAGGGGGGATGCAAGGATTATTTCCGAAAGCTTTTCCGAAATAGTATGCCGGCAGATGAACTGTATTTAAAAAAATATCTCAAATCAAGTTACTGAAGCCCTAAAATAAACAGCAGCATGCTCAGAATGGGCAGCACCGTCCAGGCGATATAACGTTCCATTATTTCCCAGTCCGAAGGCTGGGCACTGTCTGCATTTTGAATCAGGAAGGACAATTTCCACCGGAACAGCTCGTCCGCAAACAAAATGGTAAATCCTGTAAATGCGCAGGCAATTAGACCGAGAAACCACATGCCCCAATTTCCCTTATTGGTCAATTCCGGCCCTGTCAGCAAATCCAATAAGACGGATACCGGCGGCTCCATGGGGTCTATGATATTTCCGTTTTCATCCGTCATGATTCCCGTATTGGTGACGATCAGAAAACCGCTTCCTTCCGGGCTTCCGTCTTCGTTGTACAGCCAGCGGGAATCACCTTCCAGCATACCGCCGCGAAAGAGAATCCTATTTCCCCGGCGAATCTCCACGCCAATCAGGGAATCTTTCAGCTCGCTGTCTTCCGGGACAGCGGCGGGGTCCTCCTGATAGATGTAGGGACCGTAAATTTTATCCCCATACTGAAACTCTACGGTTTGCCCCTCAGACACCGTAAAGCTGGCCTGACTTCCCTGGATTTTGCCGGAATATACGGTGCTGCCGTTTTCCTGGCGGGGAATCAAAATGGCGTCACCATACGCAAACCCCTTCCTGGAGGTGGTGACAAAATAGGCCACAGTAAAGGCCAGGACCATGACAATCATGAAAAGAAAAACTCCTTTTTGGTATCGGTCCAGACTTTTCAGCTTCTTCAAAACTGCACCTCCGTTCCTCGAGCTCATTCATTTGTTAGTTTTTTATATTTTTTGATTTCTGAGACTCCTTGCAATGAAATGATATAGAATAACCGTTCCAGCCGGAATAAGCGCAAGATAGCTGACAATATTAAACAACGTAAAATTATATGTATTAGAAACCTCACCATATTCCAACAGATACCGGCAGCTCATTCCTGCAACAGTGAATAACAATATCGCCACATACATCCAACGTTCCCGGCCCGCTCCATAAATTACCGCCAGAACCCAGGCCATTGCGCCGTAATTTGTCACTAATAAATACGCCTTCTCGAAATCCAACGGGAACGGTTCACTGCTAATGGGAAATAAAAAGCAGCCCATTAAAACAATATCCCCCAACATCAAAATTTTCGGTGCGTTGGGATGCTCTTTAATAAAGCGCTGGAACTTTCCGCTTTTAGTTCCGGCACAGACGGCTGCCACAAAAGCCACCATTACTACAACATAAATTGCTGCAAATACCATGCCTGCCTCCTATCCCTCATCATTCTAAAACAACATTAGGAAAGAAAAGCGGTATCGTATATTCATACAAGGCGCCATTTTCATTGTCTGAAAACCGCACCTTAATAGTATCTTCCCTTTCGTCCTCACGTTCAGGAACCGTATACACAAATGAATTTTCTTTCACATTGGATATTGTTCCGTTCTCAGCTGAAACCGTATAATCCCAATCCTCCGTCTCTGCCGCTATCACAACGGTAGCTTCTTCCTCGTTTCCGCTCTCCAGGGAAGCTTTATCGAACAATACTTCAAATGGAATCCTGTCCGATGACCCTTCGGAAACCTCTCGTATCTCCGGCTGAACAGTCTCCTTTACCGTTTCACCGGAAGAAGTTTCCGTATCCGCACCCGCAGAAGCGCTGCTGCAGCCCCAGAGAATCAGCGAAATTGGCAGCGCGGTCATTAGAAAGCCGTGTTTCATATTATCCCCCTCTCTCAACACAAATAACTCCCATAAGCGTTCCCTGCAATACCTGTTTTCCCTTCGGTCTCAAATTCTTCTATTTAGACTATACCACATTCCACCCTCTCAGGTGTTACTTATTTCTTACCTTTCTTTTAATTCCCGGCAGCCGTCCGGCAGGATCATTCCTGCCGGCTCTTCTCCATCCCCGTCAGCTCGGCTAACTGTTCCAGCACGCCTTTTCCGCCGTTCAGGGAAATGGTCCCTACTTTTTCGCAGATTCTCTCCAGGTACTCCAGCTCCTTGAGCTTAAACAGGGTCCCGTTCTCCTCCATCATCCGCGCCGTGTTCAGCAGGCTTCTGGTGGAGGCTACCTCCTCCCGCCGCATGATTACGTTGGCCTGGGCCTTTTTCTCCGCCACCAGGACCGTATTCATGATATCCCGGATTTCCCCGGGCAGGATAATGTCCTTGATGCCCACATCCGCCAGCTCCACGCAGTAGAAATCTTCCTTCTCCTTCAGCTTCTCCCGGACCAGGGCAGCGGCTGCTTCCTTCTGGGCCAAAAGCTCATCCAGCCGGTATCTTCCGATGTATTCCCTGAGAATCAGCTGGACGCAGGTGTAAAGCTGAGAGGAAACCTGGTCCACCAGGCCTACCAGCCGCTCCGGGTCCTTAATCCGGTAGGTACAGACCACGTTCAGCCGCACTCCCACCTTATCTGCCGTCAGAATCTCCTGCCCGGAAATTTCCAGCTGCTTAAACTTCAGGTCGAAGATTTTGCCGCTTACCTCCCGGCCATAGTTCCAGAAGAAATAGGTGCCGGGAGAAAGCGTTCTCTCCAGCCGGTTGTCAAAGTAGAGCAGGCAGACCTCCCCGTCCTTTACCACGATTTTCTTGTAAAATTTCGAGGGCATCAGCTCCCGGTACATCCGGGGCAGGGTTTCCTCCATCGAGGAGGCGGTGATGTCGATCACCTGGAATTCGTTCTTCTCAAAGACGTTCCAGAACAAGGTCTCCGGCCTGGTCAGCACCTCCCGGAATGCCTGGTTCACAAACCGCAGGGCGATGGAGGTATCCGGCAGGACCGCCTTGACCACCCGGGAGGAAAATGCCGCGTCTTTCAGCAAAACCTCCTGAGGGATGCCGCAGGTATTGACCTCCCCGGTCATGGTGGTCTTCAGTACCTCGTAGCCCAAAAAGGCCGGATATGTATAGCGCCCCGCTGTCAGGAGCTTCTCATATTTTCCATTTTTCATCAGGTATCCGCATTCCTGCTCTTTGATGATATACGTTTGAAACATATCGTTCCCACCTTTCCAATACAAATTTTTCAAACGGAAAAGTCCATGCCCCGCTCCGTCCTGGCCCCGGGGGCCCTGCCGGGGAATCCGGGTTTTCCGCCCCGAAGCGGCAACCGTTTTTCCTTCCGGCGTCTGACGCTTTCGGAATATCCGGCCTCCTTTCCGGGGTGTAAACTCCGATCCGCACTGCAGGGCGCAGGCCGGGCCAGAACTGCCTTAGCCGCCTGAGAATGCCGAAACCGCCCGGGACTGAAATCCCGGGGATTCATCCCGGGCGTTCAATCGGCCTTCTCTTCGGGCTTTGGCCGGAGACTGAGGGCATGTTCTTTCCCCTCCTGGTAGACATTTGACAGATGTCTCATTTCGTGAACCAATCACGGTCAGATGACTGCTATACCCACTTAGCTACATCTTCGGGGTGTCCGAAGCGGCAGGATTTGAACCTGCGACAAGTCATAAATATACAGACGGCCGGTACACCGCTCCGGCAGGGCCGGCGGCGCCAGGAAGCCCAGGAAGACGCTTCTCTCTCAGGGCAGTCTGCCAGTATTGGTATACCCTTCGGCGCTGTCCGGATTCTATCCCTTTACAACGCCGATGGTCTTTAATCGTTTCAGGGGAATCACCAAATCCTTCTGGTTTTCCATCACCTCTTCAATATCCTTGTAGGCAAAACGGCTCTCCTCCGCCACATCCGCCTTGCCCTTCTTTCCCAGAACCACTCCCTGCCGCTCCAAATCCAGAATCACCTCTTCGCAGCGGAAGGCCTCCATAGCCCCCTTGCGAGAGTAGCGCCGTCCGGCTCCGTGGGAGGAGGAACAGAAGCTCTCCTCATTTCCCAGTCCCATGACCACATAGCTGTAGGAGCCCATGGCGCCGGGAATCACCGCCCTCTGGCCGTTTTTCGCCTCCACCGCTCCTTTCCGGTGAACCCAGACTTCCTTTCCTCTGTGGTTCTCCAGAGCAGCGTAGTTGTGGTGGCAGTTAATCTCCCCGGAAAAGTTCAGGGTAAGGTCCGTGTATTTTCCAATCCATTTTTCCAGAATAGCCTTCACCGTCAGCATCATCTTCTCCCGATTCTCCGCCGCGAAGTCCATGGAAAGCTGCATCCAGTTTTGATACTGCCGTCCCTCAGGGCTGTCCGCCGGCAGAAAAGCCAGCCGGAAAGAATCCGGCACCTGGCTGTACCATTTCTGGTTCAGCTCCCTGGCCTTCTGATGGAAATAGTCGCAGACGGATTTTCCAAAATGGCGGCTTCCGGAATGGATCATCACTGCCAGATATCCTTCCTCATCCTCCTGGAGCTCAATAAAATGATTTCCTCCTCCCAGGGTTCCAATCTGAAAATATCCCGCATCCAGCTGTCCCAACAGTTCCCCGTCCGTCTCGTATTTGTCCATCTCATCCAGAGCCCGGTCCAGCACATAGGAGGGCATGGGATTTTTGTGGTGGGCAAATCCTACGGGAACATTGCGCATGATGTCGCCGATGATGGCCTGAACCAGATTGCCGTTTCCCGTCATTACATTTTTAAGTTCCTCTGCCCGGACGCCCGTTTCCGTATAGGCCATGCCGCAGCCGATATCCACGCCCACGGCATTGGGGATCAGCACGTCCTCAGCGGCAACCACTCCGCCGATGGGCATCCCCATCCCTGCGTGGGTGTCCGGCAGCAGACAGACCCATCCATTCAGGAACGGAAGCTTGGACAGGTTCATGGCCTGTTCCCTGCAGGAGGCCTCCAGCGCCGCTTCATCCGGAAGCCACACCTTGACGGGCACGTTCATCGCTTCTTTATCGTACAAAACAAACATTTCATCACTTCCTTTTCGTTTCCTGCTGTTTTTCTTTCTGATACCAGGATAATGGTTTTTCGGAGGAAAATCATTTAAAAAACGTTGCGAACTCTCAGGGAAGGGCTCTATAATGGAGGAAAATGGGCCTAGAAAACAGGGAATTGACAAAAGAGGGTGGAAAAATGGCGGAATTTCAGGAGCTGATTAAAAATTTTGACCGCATCCGGGACTATATGCGGCAATTTTATATTTACGGCTTTAAGGTTCGGGGAGATTACGATGATAAAAGCGGCCGCACCTACGACAATGAGCGCAGGCGGATTGAGGGCTGGATGGCCGGATACATGAAGTCGGACTACGGTTCCAAAGGGAAACAGGTCTATATCGATGTGGACAGCAAACGGATTTCCCAGAATCCCCTGTACAAGGCCTGGAAGTCCAAGAGCGTCACGGACAACGATATCCTGCTTCATTTCTTCCTGGCGGATTTGCTCTTAGAATACCCGGAAGGCATGACTGCCGGGGAAATGAGCGACCGGATTTCGGAGGCCTACGGTGTGGTATTTGACAGTCAGACCGTGCGCAACAAGCTGAAAGAATACGAAGCCTTGGGAATGTTCCGGTCAAAAAGAGAAGGAAAACGTCTGGTTTACCAGATGGCGCCCTTCCTTCCCACAGAGGAAACGCCTTTGTGGCACAGGGTTTTGGAGGCGGTGTCCTTCTTCCAGGGGGAAGCTCCTCTGGGCGTTGTGGGCAGCACCATCCTGGACCGGGAGGACGAGGAAAACCGTTTCTTTCAGTTTAAGCATCTCTTTCTGGTCCACACCCTGGAGGACGGGATTCTCCTCAAGCTGCTGGAGGCAATCCGGCGGCAGGTATCCATCCGAGCGGAAAATAAGAGCAGCCGCACCGGACGGATCAGCCAGGTACAGGGAGTTCCCCTCAAAATACTGGTCAGCAGCCGTACCGGGCGGCGGTATCTGTGCCTGTATCTGCCGGAGCTTCACCGGTTCAATACCATGCGTCTGGACAACATCCGATGGGTGGAGACCCTGGAGGTCTGTGAGGAGTACGGTCAGCTGGCCCAAAAACTGGAGCGGAATCTGGAGCGCTGCTGGGGTGTTTCCTTCGGAAGCCGTACCAGCCGCCAGGAGGAGCTCTGCTTAAAGCTGCGGATTGATGAGGAGCGGGAGCCTTATGTGCTGAGCCGCCTGTACCGGGAAGACCGGGGCGGCCAGGTCATCCGCATCCGCCCCAATGAATTTCTCTACACGGGCGTATTTTTCGACACCAATGAGATGCTCGCCTGGGTGAAGTCCTTCACCGGGCGGATTCTGGACATCCAGGGCTCCAATCAGGTCGCTGTATCCAAGGTGGTCCGGGACTGGGAAACCATGTATGCGATGTATTGTTCCGGAAAAGACGCTCATGAGGAGGGAAAGTAAAAATGGAACTCTTTGACAAGGTATACGGCTGCTATTATCAGGTGGTGAAGCACATCCTGAAACAGGCGGACTTAAATCCGGTGAGCCGCCGGGAGGTGGAGGAGCTGTGCCGGACCTATGGCTTTGAGGAAAGCGCTCTGGCCCTGGCCCCCAAGCTTTTCGGCGGAAGTCTCCCCCTTTTGGATGAAAATGGCGGAAGCCGCCTGAAGCACCTTCCGCCCAAGCTGCCTCTGACCAGCCTGCAGAAATCCTGGCTGAAAGCCCTGACCTCAGATCCCCGGGTTGCCTTATTTTTCACGGAGTCAGAGTTAAGGGAAGTCCGGAAGGAGCTGGAAGGAACCGAGCCCCTGTACCGCCAGGAGGACTTTTATTACTACGATCAGTACTGCGACGGCGACCCCTACGGGAGTCCTGACTACGTTGAAAATTTCCGTCAGATTCTGCGGGCCCTGGAGGAAAACCGGATTCTTTTGGTGGCATATGAGGGAAAGAAAGGGCGGATGCGCCGCTTTGAAACGGTCCCGCTGAAACTTCAGTATTCCTCCAGAGAGGACAAGTTCCGTCTCCTCTGTCTGGAGAAAAACCGGGGGCAGTGGACCAAGCGCACGGTATTAAATCTGGGGAGAATGAAAAGCTGCCATGTATCGGCCGAAACATGTTCTCCTGCCGCGCAGACTACCGCTCCCCCAAAATGTCAGGAGCCGGTCCTTCTGGAAATCAGCGGGGAGCGCAATTCCCTGGAGCGGTGCATGCTGCATTTCGCCCACTATGAGAAGCGGACGGAGTACGATGAGGAAAAAGAAAAATGGCTCTGCTCCATCTACTATGAACGTGAAGATGAAACAGAGCTCTTAATCGATGTGCTCTCCTTCGGACCGGTGGTCCGGGTGCTGGGGCCGGAGGATTTTCTCCGCCAGGTCCGGGAGAGAGTAAAGCGCCAGCATCAGTTGTTTTATGAGCCGGTGGGGGACCTTGGAGCAAGTCCTGTCTTTCGCAAAAGAGAATTTCTGAAACCAACCTGAAAAATAGATAGTCAAAACCTGCTATTTTCTGGTATCATAGAAACCAGAAGCCCTTGGATCAAACCTCAATCTTCTCAGGTTTCTTTATCCATCAAAAAATACACAAGCCGCCTCACCAGGCGGCGGAATGGAGATTCACGATGAAAAAATGGCTGGAACACAGACCCTACAAACACAGGATCACCTACTGGCTGGTGGCCATCTGGTTTTTCTTTCTCGCAGTACTGTTTCTGGTTCTGGGAATTACCGCCGGAAGGGACCTGGCCTGCTACCTGATCCTCTGCGTCCTCTGGGTGGCAGCCGCCCTCAGAGAACTATACTACTGCAAAAAAGACTTCTGCTCCGGCCCCTAAGGGGACTGGCAGGAGTCCTTTTTTCTCAGCTTTCTCAGCCTTCCATGGACAGCATCTGACCATACCGTCCAAGGAAATTTTTCGTCCGTTCATTGTCCGAGGCAAACACCTGCTCCGGCGTCCCCTCCTCCACGATTACGCCGTCCGCCATAAAAATTACCCGGTGGGAAATATCCCTGGCAAAGGCCATCTCATGGGTAACGATCACCATGGCAATGTCCAAATCCGCTAGGGAGCGGATGACCTTTAACACCTCTCCCGTCAGCTCCGGGTCCAGAGCCGAGGTGGGTTCGTCAAAAAACAGAATTTTAGGCTTTAAAGCCAGGGCCCGGGCGATCGCCACACGCTGGCACTGCCCGCCGGAAAGCTGGAAGGGATAGGCATCCTCCTTATCCTCCAGTCCCATCTTCTTTAGCAGTTCCCTGGCCTCCTCAAATACCTCCCGCCGGTCCCGCTTCTGGACCCGGATCGGGGCGTCCGTGATATTTTTCATCACCGAGTAGTGGGGGAACAGGTTGAAGTTCTGGAATACCAGCCCGTACTGGCTCTGAATTTCCTTTAAATCCTTTTTAGATGCGTAGACTTCCCGACCCTCCTCTGTCATCCAGGCGGCCCGTTTCCCCTGATAAGACAATTCTCCCCGGTCCATGGTCTCCAGCATGGTGGCGCAGCGCAGGAGAGTGGACTTTCCGGAACCGGAAGGGCCGATGATGGAAAGAATCTCGCCCTCCTTGACCGACAGGGAGATATCCTTCAGCACCGGGATCCCGTTAAAGGACTTTTCCACAGATTTCAGCTCTAAAATATTCATTTTCCACAGTTCTCCCCTCTTTAACGGTAATAATCCAGCTTCTTTTCCACCCACTCCATGAAAAGGGCCACCAGAAGATTGAAAATATAGTAAAACAGCCCCGCTGCGATAAATGGAGTCATGGTGGTCTGGGCCGCCGCAATGGCCTTGGCGATGGTGAACATTTCCATAACGCTGAGGGTAAACGCCAGGGAGGTGTCCTTCACCAGCGTGATAACCTCATTGGTCACAGAGGGCAGGATACGCTTCACCACCTGTGGCAGAATAATCAGGAAAAATGTCTGTCCTCTGCCGTATCCCAGGATTTTCGCCGCCTCATACTGCCCCAGGGGCATGGACTGAATGCCGCTTCGGTAGATTTCGGCGAAATACGCCGCGTAATTGATGACAAATCCAATCAAAGTGGCCCACAGCCGGTAACCGGAGCCCATCCGCAGTCCGAAGATATAGTACGGGCCAAAATACACCACCATCAGCTGCAGCATCAGCGGAGTCCCCCGCATGACCGATATGTAAAGCTTCACCAAATTCCGAATGATCGGATTTTTCGACATGCGCCCCACCGCCACCAGAAGGCCCAGAGGCAGGGAGAAAATCAAGGTTACGGCAAAAATCTGTATACTGGTTCCCATGCCTCCCGCCAGCTGCCACAGCATCTGCGCTAATGTACTCTTACCCATACCGCAAACTCCATCCTTACTTTCCGATTACCGTCAAATCCTCTCCAAACCATTTCTCGGAGATTTCCGCCATGGTGCCGTCGGCCGCCATTTCTTCCAGCGCGCCCTGCACCTGGTCCCGAAGTTCCGTGTTGCCCTTTTTGAAGCCTACGGCATAAGCCTCGCTGGACAGGGTCTCATCCAGCACCACAAAATTGGCGTCTCTCTGCTGAATCTGATATCTGGCTACTACCACATCCATAGCCACCGCATCCACGGCCCCCTGCTCCAAATCCATCAGAGCGGAGTTATAATCGGCGGTGGTCAAAAGCTGGGCAAAAGTAGCGGTCAGCTCCGCATCTTCGTTCAAAGCCGCCAGAGCTGAGGAATCCGCCTGACACTCCACAACCTTTCCTGCCAAATCCGCCAGCGTCTCAATTCCCGAATCCCCGTTGACTACGAATACTTGGGCATTGTCCATATAGGGTTCCGTCCACTCGTAATCGTCCTCTCTTCCGGTGATGGTAAATCCATTCCAGATGCAGTCGATGTTTCCCGATTCCAGCTCCATGTCCTTGGAGTCCCAGGCGATGGGCTGCGCCTGATATTCCAGCCCCAGCCGGCTGGCCGCCTCCTGGGCCAAATCCAGGTCAAATCCTACGTATGAGCCGTCCTCAGCCATAAATCCCATGGGCGGGAACTCCTGGTCAAAGCCTACAATCAAAGTTCCGCCTGTGCTCTCTGCTTCTTCCTGAGCCGCCTCTCCCGACGTCTCCCCGCTCCCCCCGGAAGTTTCCTGGGAATCGCTCTCCTTTGCCTGAGACGTAGTTTCAGCCGCCCCGCTCTGGGCCTCCTGGGAATCCCCGCTGCCGGAACAGCCGCCCAGAGCCAAAACAGCAGCCGCTGCAATTGTCAGCATCCACACTCTTTTTTTCATAATTTTAAATCCTCCTCGTGTTCGGTCCATCTGGAATCCGTTTACTTTGTTATGATAGCATGGTAGCACACTAAAGTATTTTTGTAAAGAAAAAAATGTACCCGAAAGCACATTTTCTCTGTTTCATGACCTCAGCTCTGCTCACTCAGCGCCTTAAAGCCATCCCCCAGCACCTCACTGGCTTCCGTTGCCATCAAAAATGCTCCCGGATCTGCCTCATAGACAATTTTTCTCAGCCTCTGAAACTGGGATTTGCGCACAGTACACAAAAGAACGCTGGTATCCTTACCGCTGTAGGCGCCGGTAGCCTGAACCAGCGTAGCGCTCCGATCCAAATCCGCAATAATCCGCCGGGCAATTTCACGCGGCTTTCTGGTTACCACCGTGGCCATAGTGCTGGCGTCTCCACCATAAATCACGCTGTCGATAACCTTTGTAGTTGCAAATAAACTAACAAGACCGAAAAGAGCAGCATCGATATTGCCGAACACATAGATGGACATCAATAGGATTACCCCGTCTACGGCCATCAGGGCTCGTCCAATAGAAAGCTGGGGTCTCTTTTTCTGCAGCACGTATCCTAAAATATCACTGCCCCCGGTGGTCATTCCCGCCATAAAGATCAGCCCCATGCCCACGCCGGAGAGAATGCCTCCATAAAGGCTGCACAGAATTCGGTCGCCTGTATACACTGGGCAGACGGGTGCCACCATAAAGTCCAATATAAAGGAGCAGACCGCGGTAGCAAAGGCTGTAGATACCGCAAAACGATGGCTCAGAGAAAACCAGGCCAGCACCAGCAGGGGAATATTGATAGCCAAAGTCAGCAAACCAATGGGCAAATCTGCAAAATGATTTACCATCAGGGCAATTCCCATAGCGCCTCCTGGCGCAATATGGGCCGGCTCCACAAATGCATGTGTTCCAATGCCGTAAATCAGCGCTCCCACAAGAAGCAGCGCCATGTTTTTTCCTTCCTGCTTCCACTGTATTTTCATCTTTCCTACCTCCTTAAAAACGCCCGGCAGCTCTTAAAAAGACCTGTCAGGCGAAATAAAACTTACTGAAATCCAGATTTATTATAAACAGTTTGGAGGGAAGAAAACCGACAAAAGGAGCAGGGATTTTCGTATTTTAACGGCGATTTTTGATTGTGAGCCGGGTTTTCTGCCGCCCAGCTTTCTTAGATTTACTGTTGTTTTCTGTCCTGTGACAGGCTGATTTTCCCATTTCAATTTCTTTGCGGAAAATTAAAATACAAGAAAAATAGCCCGAATTTGTCCATGGGCTCCGGTTCTGAATTGTACAGACGGCAGCTGCTTTTCCAAATTTTCATTAATCAATTTCTTTAAAACTGTCTTTTGCTTTCAATTTCACCTCTCCCGCAGCGTCACATCATTTTTCTCATACCGAATCACCCCGTCCCTCTGCATTTTGGACAGCTCATTACACATGGCGCTGCGGTCAATCCCAAGGTAATCCGCCAGTTGCTGGCGGTTGTAGGGAATCCGGAAGGAATAGCTGCCCGATTTTTTCGCGCACTCGGAAAAATAGGACAGAAGCCGTCCCCTGATGGACTTGGAGCTGGTATGGAGAATCCGCATGGAAAGCTGCAGGCTCTTATGGGCGCACACTGTCAAAAGATTCCGTACAAGTTTTGTATGGAAGGCACAGGCGTTGGTGCAGGTGGTCAGCACCTTTCCCACATTCAAAAACAGCACCTCCGTCTTTTCCGCCGCGGACACGGAAACTTGAAGAGGCTCTCCCGGAATACAAGCGTAGGCCTCCGCGAAAACCGCTCCCGGAGCGGCGTTTCCCAAAATCGTGTGATTTCCCCAGACGTCGCTGTATTCCACCATCGCCATCCCGGACAGAACGATTCCCACAAGTTCCGTGGGCTCCCCCTCCGCCAGGATTGTTTCTCCCTTATGATATGTTTTCGTCACAGCCCCGAGACAGTGGAGCAGCGATTCAATCTCTCGTTCCTCGATTCCCCGAAACATTTGGGTGTTGGACAGCAAAATTTTCATGAAAATTTCCCCTTTGTTGTTATAACAACAGACTTTCATTTAGAATTATATTATACTGCACTCACAACGTCAAGGAAGCACCGAAAGGAGAAATACTTGTGATTCGTAGGATTATAGAAATTAATGAAGAAAAATGCAACGGCTGCGGCGCCTGTGCCGCTGCCTGCCACGAGGGCGCCATCGCCATGATAAACGGGAAAGCAAAACTCATGCGGGATGATTACTGCGACGGGCTTGGAGACTGTCTGCCCGCCTGTCCCACCGGGGCCATCACCTTTGTAGAGCGGGAAGCCGCGGCCTACGACGAGCAGGCCGTTCTGGCAAATAAGCAGAAAAAGGGCGCTGCCGCCCCCCACGCCGGCTGTCCCGGCCATCAGATGCGCCGCCTGAATCCTGCCGGAGCAGAAAACAACGGGCCTGAGGACAGCCCCATCTCGGCCTCTCAGTCCGCTCCAGCCGCCTCCCAGCTGGGCCAGTGGCCCTGTCAGATTAAGCTGGTGCCGGTAAACGCCCCCTATTTCCAGGGCGCAAAGCTTTTAATTGCCGCGGACTGCACCGCCTTTGCCTACGCCAGCCTGCACCAGGATTTTATGAGAGGAAAAATTACTCTTATCGGATGTCCCAAGCTGGATTCTGTGGACTACAGCGAAAAGCTGACGGAAATCATCAAAAACAACGATATTCAAAGCATTACCATTGTCCGCATGGAGGTTCCCTGCTGCGGCGGCCTGGAAAATGCCGCAAAGAAAGCCCTTCAGGCCAGCGGGAAGTTTCTCCCCTGGCAAGTTGTTACCATTTCCATTGACGGAAGAATTCTGGACTAGAGAGACCGTCCTGAACCGTTGACATTCCGCAAGCATAAAGGAGGAGAAATCAATATGGAAAGACAGATGTTTTGTTTTCAATGCGAGCAGACTTCCGGATGTACCGGCTGCACCGGAAAAGCGGGCGTCTGCGGAAAGACCGCCCCGACAGCTGCCCTCCAGGATGAGCTGACCGGCGCCCTCATCGGTCTGGCCCGGGCTGCCTCGGACGAGGCTCTGCCCACAGAGAGGACCGATCGGCTTCTGATCCAAGGACTTTTTACCACCATTACCAATGTTAATTTCAACGAAAAGACCATACAAAATCTGATTCAGCTGGTTCATGAGGAGAAAAAGCGTCTGGTACCGGATTGTTCTGTCTGCGGTTCCCCTTGCGGCAGAACGGAGGACTATGATTTGTCCCTTCTTTGGAATGCCCAGGAGGATATACGCAGCCTGAAATCCCTGATTCTTTTTGGAATCCGCGGGGTATCTGCCTACGCCTACCACGCCATGATGTTGGGATATACAGACGAGGAACTGAACCGCTTTTTCTGCAAGGCGCTCTTTGCCGTAGGTGAAAACTGGGGAGTAGATGAGCTTCTTCCTCTTGCACTGGAAGTAGGAAAATACAATTTGACCTGCATGGAACTTCTGGACAAGGCCAATACGGAAACCTTCGGAACCCCGGCCCCCACAGAAGTTTCCATGAAGGTGGAAAAAGGACCCTTCATCGTGGTTACCGGCCACGACCTGCTGGATTTAAAGCTGCTCCTGGAGCAGACCGAAGGAAAAGGCATCAACGTCTACACCCACGGGGAAATGCTGCCGGCCCACGGTTATCCGGAACTGAAGAAATATCCTCATTTAAAAGGCAATTTCGGAACCGCCTGGCAGAACCAGCAGAAAGAATTTGCCGATCTGCCGGCCCCCATTCTCTTTACCACCAACTGCCTGATGCCCCCAAAAGCCAGCTACGCAGACCGGGTTTTTACCACCGAGGTGGTTTCCTACCCGGGAATGGTCCACATCGGACCAGAACCCGGAACAGAAGTGCTGGGAGAGCATGGAGCAAAGAAAGATTTTACCCCCGTAATTGAGAAAGCTCTAGCCCTTGGCGGCTATCCCGAGGACCGGCAGTTTACCGGAATCAACGGCGGAAAAACCCTAACCACCGGCTTTGGACACGGAGCGGTTTTAAGCGCGGCTCCCCAGGTGGTGGAGGCCGTCAAATCCGGCGCCATCCGTCATTTCTTCCTGGTCGGCGGCTGTGACGGCGCAAGACCGGGTCGCAATTACTACACGGAATTTGTAAAGCAGACTCCCCCGGATACCCTTGTCCTCACCCTGGCCTGCGGCAAATACCGGTTCAACGATTTGGATCTGAGGACCATCGGCGGACTGCCGAGACTGATGGACATCGGTCAGTGCAACGACGCCTACAGCGCCGTCAAAATCGCATTGGCTCTGGCGAAGGCCTTTGACTGCGGCGTAAACGATCTGCCCCTGTCCCTGGTGTTGTCCTGGTACGAACAGAAGGCCGTCTGCATCCTGCTGACTCTCCTTCATTTAGGAATCAAGAACATCCGGCTGGGCCCCACCCTCCCCGCTTTCCTCTCCCCCAATGTGCTGAACTATCTGGTGGAGCACTATCACATCGCGCCAATTACCACTCCAGAAGAGGATTTGAAGGCAATGCTGTAAAAAGGGAAAAATTTCCTAAAATATCCATTAAAATAAAGAACGCTTTTAGGCCGTTCCTGAAGGCGTTCTTTTCGTTTTCATTAAAAGCTTCTCGCACTACGAAAGTCCGTTGCATTGTTATATATTTTCATATATAATATTATAAACACCGTCCCAGAACAACAAATAATAAGCGCAATGCTAAAGCGAGATGAAATAAATGAGTAAATTTCCAAATTGCTTCCCTGAAAATTTTGAAACTGAGATATTACCAAGAGAAGCCAAAGAGGAAAATCGACTTGTATATAGGATCATAAAGTATGGAACAATTAATAGAGACAGCTTCATAAGTACATATGAAGAAATTCAACGAGGGTTAATTCCTCCTAAAAAGCGAATGAATTTGCAGGATCCTGGTCTTTTTTCCACCTCTTGTAATATAGATTATTCAGAGGCAGAGTATGTTTTAAACTTAATTATGAGACATCAACCGAAAGCCTTTATTGCCAAAGGTGAGACAGAGGGAAGTTGCGGACCATGCCAGTTAACTTCTGAAAGGGAAAAAACAACAAGCACACATATAGATTGGTGGATTTATGACGACTCAAGTCCCCAGCTTTATTTCGAAGAGGAAAATCGATAATGAAGGAATTGTATTTTGAAAATGTAACAGGAATCGGGAAGTTGTATTTAGAATATATTTTTTACGAATTCGAAAATGAACCGATATTATTTTTATGTACAGATGCAGGAAAAAATTTATATTTTGGTTTATGTTCTGATATTCGCTATGAACAAAAATGGATTATCATGAAAATTAATCTGTCTATTTTAAAAGAGATGATTGAAGAAGAAGTGGATATTGCGTCTGTATTTTTAGCAGCAAAAAATTTGACAATTATTATAAGGGATTTACAAGGGTATGAAACGAGTCATGTAATAGAAGCAAATAGAATAGACCGCTTAGATTTGCCCAAAGATGGCATTTTTCTTAGATGTGACAAAGAAAAAGCAAAGGGCTATTTATGGAAAAAAGAGTGGGAATTGCTATCTATTCAGCTAAAGGAAATTGCAAATTCATCTTCTGCTCTTGAAGAAATCCTGAGCCCCTATACAACAGTCATAAAAACTTCAATGACTATTTCGAACAGGCGAATACCATCTTACGTAAATAAACTAAATTATAGCTATGTAAAACAATTTACTCAGAACTACAAAACAATTCAGGATTCCATATCTGAAAAATATGAATATTCTATTCATAAAAGTGAAAAGTATGTTGAGACAATCGAAAATATTGATATAGAAAAAAATAATAGTGACATTCTGCAGGCAGCCTAAAAATTTCAAGAGGAAAAATTATGAAACCTAGTAATTTTCAATTTGTAAATCCATATTTAGAGGAATTATATTTTGTAGAAAACCATAATTTTGACGCAAATCAAACAGAATTTGAAATGCAAAATTCGTTTAACGTTCAGACCAAAAGAAGCAAAGATGATAACCGTGCAAAAGTAGAATTAACTTTGGAAATAAATATGGATAACGAAAAAGCACCCTTTAAATTGCGTATAAAGGTTTCTTCGGATTTTAAATGGGAAAATCTGGATGACAAAACGCTTGAATCTCTGCTAAAGTTTAATGCTCCAGCATTATTACTCGGGTATATGCGTCCAATTGTAGCTAATATTACAAACTCTTCCAAGTTTCCCGTATACAATCTGCCATTCATTAACTTTACAGAATAGATTAAATAGAACACAATCGGAAAGGTTGTGAAAGCGCCGCAGGTTTTCATCAGCTACAGCGATATATCCGTGATTCCTCGGAATACCTGCGGGGTTTTCATTTCCGGTGTTTTAGGAGTTTCCCCTTCGCCTACGCTCCCTATGCCTTCTACAACCTGATTTTGCCTGTCCTGACCATTCTTACCGCGCTTTTCTTTCACAGAAAAGACTTCAGCTCCGCCAGCGCCCGAATCTCATAATCCGGCCGAATATCCGCTCTCCCCGGCAGTCTCCCGGGATTATACCAGCAGGTATCGGTCCCCGCCTGCTTTCCTCCCAGAATATCCGACTGGAGGGAATCCCCCACCAACAGCATCTGCCCGGGACTGATTCCCGGAATTCTGGAAAAGCAATAGTCAAAATATTCTTTCTGTGGCTTCTGGCTTCCCGCATCCTCGGATACGAAGATGTCCTTCACAAACCGGTCCAGGCCGGAAGCGGCCAGACGCTTGTACTGGGTGGAGGAAGTGCCGTTGGTGACGATGTAGAGGTCGTATTTCTTCTGAAGATAACCGCAGATCTCCAGGGCTCCCTCAATGAGAATGGCGGACGCATCCAGCTGGCTTCGGTAAAGCTTCTCCGCCGCCTCGCCGTCCACCTCTTTCCCCAGGGCTCCGAAAAAATCCACAAACCGCTGGCATACCAGACGTTCCTTGGTCACCTCTCCCCTCTCAAAAGCCGCCCAGGCCCGCTCATTAATTTCATGATATAAACTCAGCCTCTCCTGCGTAGGCTCAAACCCGTAAGTTTTCAGCACAACCTTCATGCCGTCCGCCTCTGCCTGGTTAAAATCCAGAAGGGTTCCGTCCACATCCAGAAGGATGACCTGATATTGATTCTTCATAAAATAAACACCTGCCCATCTTTCTCCACTTCCACAATCCGCTCCCGATAATCCCCGGACTCCTCCATCCCCTTAAGCCTGGGAATCACGGAGAAATCTCCCCAGCAGTGCATGGGGAATACATAGCGGGCGCCTACGGTTTTCATAAAATCATCCATTCCCCTGAAGAAATCCTTCTCCTGACGGGGATCCAAAGGCACGAAGGCCACATCGATTTTTTCACCTTTCATGACCTCAAGCTGCCGGTGGTAGTTTACCTCCATATTTCGGTTCCAGTCCCTGGGCTCTCCCTCCCACTGCCAGTTGTTTAAGTCTCCCGCGTGGTAGATCACGCCCTCCGGAGTGTGAATCAGGAAAGCCACCCCTTCGTCGGTGGATTGAAAGGTTCTCACGGAAAAGCCGGAAAGCCAGGGCAGTGAAAACTCCTGCCCCGGCCCTGCAAAAACGATCCGGTCACGTAATTCGGGAGGTGTCCGCTTCTCCCAGATATCATCTGACAGTACATAATACACGTTCTGCCGTTCTTTAGCCAGTTCAAAAATCACCGGTGAAAAATGATCTCCATGACGGTGGCTGGCAAACACCACTGCCGGCTTGCCCTCCGGCAAAGAAAGATTTCCCTGAAAATAATCAAAAAGCAATGCCGTTTCCTTCAGCTCCGCCAAAAAGGAACTGTGATGAATGTAGGTAATTTTCATAAATCAGCCGCCCTCCTTCAGTTCTTTAAATCCAAAGCCCAGCACCTCGCTGGTCTCGGTCGCCATCATAAAGGCATCCGGATCCACCTCATAAATAATCCGTTTCAGGCGCGGAAACTGCGACTTGCGCACCGTACACAAAAGAAGGGTGGTATCCTCCTTGCTGTAGGCGCCCTGGGCTTTCAGCAGGGTTGCGCTTCGATCCAGATCCACAATAACCCGTTCTGCAATCGCTTCCGGATTCTTCGTCACCACGGTAGCCATAGTGCTGACTTCTCCGCCGTAGATGATACCGTCAATCACCTTCGTCTGGGCAAATAAGGTCACCAGGCCGAACAGCGCCGCATCGATATTGCCAAATACAAAAATCGAAACCACCAGTACAATGCCGTCTACCAGAAGCAGCGCCCTTCCAATCGACATCTGGGGCCGTTTCTTTTGAAGCAGATACCCCAAAATATCCGATCCCCCCGTGGTTGTTCCCGCCAAAAAGATCAGCGCCATGCCTACGCCAATAACAACCCCTCCGTAAAGGCTGCACAGGAAACGGTCCCCTGTATATACCGGGCAAAGCGGCGCCACCAATACATCAAGAACTAAGGAAGAAAGAGCCGTAGTTACGGCGGTTGTTACCGCAAATCGGCGGCTTAGGTAAAACCAGGCCAGAATCAAAAGCGGAATGTTGGTAGCCATGGTCATCATGCCAATCGGCAGATTTGTCAGATGGTTGACCAGAAGGGCGACACCGATGGCGCCTCCGGGAGCCACCTGAGCCGGCTCCACAAATGCGTGCGTTCCAATATCATAAATCAAAATGCCCACCAAAAGCAGCACCAAATTTTTCCCTTCTTTTTTCAGCATTGTTCTCAATCCGTTTTACCTCCTTAAAATCCGCCCGGCAGGCCAGAATCCGGTCCGCCGGGCGGGCAATTCAATCCATATACTGCAGAATGGTCAAAACCATCATTTCAAACCGGAGGTCAGCCAAAGGTTTTTTGATTCTCCTCAAACTCTTTTTCAATCACAGGCAAAAGAGAGGAGTCCATAATCAAATCCCATGAGGTTCCCGCCAGCGCTTTCGCTCCGTAAATCACGCAATTATGCGCAGCCTCCGTCTTTCCTGCCTGAATATACTCCTGGGAATGGGAAGCCGTACCGGAAGGCACAAACTGAACTCTCAGGCAGCAGCCGGGCAGCCGGTGCATCACATTGCCAAAATCCGTAGATCCGGTCTTTTCTCTGGGCGGTTTTAAATCCGGAATTCCGGCTTCTGCCGCATTCTTCATTACCAGATCATTGAGGGCAAACACAGGAACCTTATTGTCCAGAGACTGTGTTTCTGTAATCTTCGCTTCCACGCCGGACATCATTGCAGCGCCGTTAATAATATTATAAAAGCGATCCTTTAAACTGTCCAGATAATCTCGTGAAAAAGAACGCAGAGCAAATTTTCCCACCGCATAGCCCGGCACCACATTTTCCGGACCAGGAAGTTCTTTTACCGTATAATGCAGCCGCACATCATCCCGGACATGTTCCCGGAGAAATTCCACGCCCTGGAAGGCCAGAAGCAATGCGTCAAATGCGCTGCGCCCCTGCTCAGGCGCAATCGCAGCGTGGGCTTTCTTGCCGAAAAATTCCACATGATAAGTAGAAAGAGCAAGACACTTTTTATCCGTACAGGTATCCGGCGCTCCATGCATCATCAGCGCCACGTCGATATCCTGAAAACAGCCCGCCTTCAGCATATTGATCTTCCCGCCAAAGGTTTCCTCCGCAGGCGTTCCATAAACAACCAGATCGTATGGAACACTGGTCAGAACTTCTTTTACTGCCAATGCTGCTCCCAGACAGGAGGGACCCTGCATATGGTGTCCGCAGCCATGTCCCAGATTCTCCAGCGCATCATACTCACAGAGAATTCCAATTCTGGGGATACGTCCTTTGCCTGCATTCTGCGGACGGTTCTGATAAACTCCCCGGAAAGCTGTTTTCAGCCCGCCGCAGCCAGTCTCTACCGTAAATCCATTTTTCTTTAAAACATCGGTCAGCAGCGCTGCTGCCTGAACCTCGTTGCCATCGGTTTCCGGATGGTCAAAAATAAAATCCGCCATTTCTGTCAGCTGTTCTGCCATATGGTCGATCGCCTCATACAGCTGGCATTTCTTTTCCATAACTGTCTTCTCACTCATTTTGACTGTCTCCTTTTACATAGGTCCATACTGAATTAACTGAGCAATTACTACCATAATACAGCCTACTACAGTCCACATGGCAAAGCATCTCCACATAAAGCGTACCCACCGGTCATAAGGGATATTCACAGCGCCCAGAATTCCCATCAGCGCTCCGGAAGTAGGCAGAATATAATTTACAAAACCGTCGCCAAAGTTAAATGCCAGCACTGCAGTCTGACGGGTAACTCCAAGAAGATCCGCCAGCGGAATCATGATGGGCATAGTAACGGAAGCCTGGCCGGAACCTGAACTGATAAACAGGGAAACGATTATATTAGCAATCAACATTCCGGGTCCCTGCAAAATATAGGGGACATGGTCCAAAACACTTGCAAGGCTGTGTACAACTGTATCTACAATCGTTCCATCCGCCATGATAGAGCCGATGCCTCTGGCCAGGCCAATGGTAATCGCCGCGCTCATCATGCCTTTACAGCCTTCTACGAATTCCTTGGAAATCCGGTTGGGGCTGAAGCCTGCCACCGCACCGCTGATTACAGCCAGTACCAGAAATACCGCGGAGTACTCCGGCAGATCCCAGCCCAGAGCCACGCTTCCATAGATAATGACGATGAGAGAAACCACCAGGCAGCCGATCACCAGCCATTTTCTCAAATCCATGGTTCCGAAATCTTCCAGGCTCACCTTACCGGCCATTTCATTTTCCTTGTCCAGATCATACATAGGGGACTTTTCCGGATGCTTTTTCACTTTGGTGGCATAGCGAATCAGGAAAATGTTGGTTACCACATAGAACACTCCGAAACAGACAAAGCGATATCCAATTCCGGAAAAAGGAGGAAGCTCCGCGATCTGCTGGCTTACCAGCGTAGTGCTGGCGTTTAAGGTACCAGTAGAAAATCCGATGGCTCCGCCCAGGATAATAATGGCAGTTCCTGTCAGAGAATCCAGCCCCAAAGCAAGGGACAGCATTACCATCACCGGCGCAAAAGCAATAAACATATTAACCGCCTGAGTGGTGCAGATCAGGCCAAAGATCAGAGTCAAAATCGGGATAAAGATGGCTATCTTCCCAGAAAACTTCATGGCCACCTTAGCTACAATCGCCTGAAGAGCCCCTGACTTGGTCAGCATGTGGAAAGCGCCGCCGGAGAACAGGATGACCAGAAGCAGGTCGATCACCTCCACTCCTCTGGCGTCTTCAAAACGGACATACTCTCCGGCGGGGATAATCCAAGTCAAAATTACCGCTACCACAATAATCGCAAGAATAATTACAAAGGTATGCGGCATTTCAAATTTTCTTTTTTCCTTCATATACACTTCATTCCTTTCTTCTTTTGGTCTTAATTCCTTAAATCACCAGAAGGCAGGGCCCTTGTCTTCTTGACCATCGGCTATGAATCCAGTATAATCCCCTTAGATACATAAATCAAATTTAAAATTTCTAAACTTTTCATAGCCAAAAGCTATGTTTTATTCCTTTCATCAACCGCGGTTTTAATGAATCAAGGAGGAAGCAGATATGGATTTAAAGGAACAGGAATACGTGGTAGCTCTCGCGGAATACGGCAGCATCACCCGGGCAGCAGAAGCCCTTTTCATTTCCCAGCCCACATTGAGCATCTTTTTAAGCCGTCTGGAAAATCGTCTGGGGACACCCCTTTTTGACAAGATCGGCAGAAAGCTGGTTCCCACCGTAGCCGGGGAGCTCTATGTGCGGCGGGCCAAGGAGCTGCTCATGATCCAAAGCCAATTTCAGGGCGAGCTGTCCGATTTGATTTCCGGTTCTTACGGACGGCTGAGGCTGGGAATTCACAGCCGCAGAAGTTCTTATCTGCTGCCCAAGGTAATGGCCCAGTTTCGTATCCAATACCCCAACGTAGATTTATCCCTTTGCGAGACCGGGAGTGCTGATATGGAGCAGAAGCTTATGGAGGGCAGCCTGGACCTGATTCTGTCCAACCGTTTTCTACAGCCGGAAAAGCTGGCTTTCTTCCCTATTTACCAGGACACTTTGGTAGCCGCCCTCCCCTTCGGACATCCGGCCTGTGAAAAAACCGTCATGCTGCCGGGCCATACGCGGCGCTGGCTGGACCTCCGGGAACTGAGAGATGAATTTTTCATTCTCCAATATCCCCACCAGACAACCCGCCTGTTTACCGACCAGGCCCTGCGCTACAGCGGCGTTGTGCCAAAGAAGCTTTTTTACATTCAGAATATGGAAACGGCCGCCCAGATGGCGGCCGAAGGAGTGGGCGTAGCCTTCTCCATGGACAGCTACGCCAAGCATTTTACTTATGAAAAACCAGTTTATTTCTTTGAAGTAGGGGACCCGGATTTTTCCGTCCAGATTGCCCTGGCCCACCGAAAGGAGGCCCATATCCCGAAATATATGGAACTCTTCATCCGGCTGGTAAGGGAGAACTTCAACCGATAAAATCACGCCGCGAAATTGCCCGTATACAGCTGATAGTATTTGCCCTTGGCGGCAATCAGCTCGTCGTGGGTTCCCCTCTCGATAATCCGTCCCTGCTCCATTACCATGATGCAGTCGGAGTTTTTCACCGTCGAGAGCCGGTGAGCGATGACAAAGGTGGTCCGCCCCATCATCAGGGCGTCCATGCCCGCCTGTACCAGCTTCTCCGTCCGGGTGTCGATGGATGAGGTAGCCTCGTCCAGAATCAGGGCCGGCGGGTCGGCTACCGCAGCCCGGGCGATGGCCAATAGCTGTCTCTGTCCCTGGCTTAAGTTGGCACCGTCGCCGGTGAGCATGGTGTTGTAGCCGTCAGGCAGACGGCGGATAAAGGCGTCGGCGTTGGCCAGCCTGGCGGCAGCCATGCACTCCTCGTCCGTGGCGTCCAGTTTTCCATACCGGATATTCTCCATCACCGTGCCGGTAAACAGGTGGGTGTCCTGGAGCATCATACCCAGCGAGCGGCGCAGGTCTCCCTTTTTAATCTTGTTGATGTTGATGCCGTCATAGCGGATTTTTCCGTCGGCGATGTCGTAGAACCGGTTAATCAGGTTGGTGATGGTGGTCTTTCCTGCTCCGGTAGCGCCTACGAAGGCAATCTTCTGCCCCGGCTTCGCCCAAAGGCTGATGTTATGCAGCACAATCTTGTCCTTGGTATATCCGAAGTCCACATCGTCCAGGACCACGCCGCCCTCCAGCTTGGTGTAGGTCACCGTTCCGTCCTGATGGGGATGCTTCCAGGCCCACAGGTTGGTCTGGACAGAAGATTCGGACAGCTTCCCGTCCTTGTCCTCCACCGCGTTGACCAGCTCCACATAGCCGTCGTCCGTCTCCGGCTCCTGGTCCATCAAATCGAAGACACGGGCTGCGCCGGCCGCGGCGTTGACCACAAAGTTAATCTGCTGGCTCACCTGGGTGATGGGGTTGGTAAAGCTTTTGTTTAACCCCACAAAGGTAATCACCGTGCCTACGGTTACCCCTGCCATTCCGTTGATGCCCAGGACCGCTCCAATCATGGCAACCAGGGCATAACTAATCCAGCCGATATTGGCGTTTACGGGCATCAGCAGATTGGCGTAGCCGTTGGCCTTATCAGAGCTGTGTCGCAGGGCCTCGTTGACCTTGTGGAAGTCCTCCATGGCCGCCTGCTCGTGGCAGAATACCTTAACCACCTTCTGACCGTCCATCATTTCCTCGATAAAACCGTCCACAGTGCCCAAATCCTGCTGCTGGCGGACGTAATATTTTCCCGACAGCTTGGAGAAATTGGCGGTGACCGTCAGCATCACCACGGCAGTCAGAATGGAAATCACCGTCAGCGCCGGGTTGATGACCAGCATGGTCACCAGGGTCGCCGTCATGGTCAGCACTGAGTTGATAATCTGGGGAATACTCTGGCTCAACATCTGCCGCAGGGTATCCACATCATTGGTGTAAACCGACATGATATCGCCGTGGGCGTGGGTGTCAAAATACTGAATCGGCAGGGCCTCCATCTTGTGGAACAAATCGTCCCTCAGCCGCAGCATGGTACCCTGGCTGATATTGACCATAATCCGATTGTAGGAAAATGCGGCGATTACGCCGATTCCCATCACGCATGCCAGCTGAATCAGGTCGGAGCGCAGGCTGCCGAAGTCGTCGGACCCCTGGGAAAGCATAGGCATAATATAGTTGTCTACCAGTTTCTGGGGGAAGCTGGCCCCGATAACCGTAGCCACAGCGTTGATTAAAATACAGGCCACCACAATGATAAAAGGATATTTATAATAATGGAGCATATACCGAACCACCCGTTTAATGGGCGCCGCAACGGCAGATACTCCGGTTCTGGCATGTTTGTCACTCATAGCTTTTTCCTCCTTCCTCTTTTAAGCCGGCTGGTCAAAGTCGCCGCTGCCTTCCAGCTGTGAATTGTAAATCTCCTGGTAGATGGCATTGTTCTTCAGCAGGTTCTCATGAGTGTCAAAGGCATTAATCCGCCCGTCCTCCAGCACCAGAATCCGGTCCGCGGACTCCACGCTGGAAATACGCTGAGCGATGATCATCTTGGTAGTTCCCGGAATCTCCTTCGCCAGCGCCGCCCGGATTTTCGCGTCCGTAGCCGTGTCCACCGCGCTGGTGGAATCGTCCAAAATCAATATTTTCGGTTTTTTCAGCAGGGCCCTGGCAATGCACAGACGCTGCTTCTGTCCGCCGGACACATTGGAGCCGCCCCGGGTGATGACCGTATGGTATCCGTCGGGCATGCGGTCAATGAACTCGTCGGCGCAGGCCGCCTCACAGGCCCTTTTACATTCTTCCTCCGTGGCGTCGGGATTGCCCCAGCGCAGGTTATCCAGGATGGTGCCGGAGAACAGGGTATTTTTCTGCAGGACCACGGAAACCTGATTTCGCAGAACCTCCGTGTCGTAATTTCGCACGTCCACTCCGCCTACGCAGACGGACCCCTCGTCCACATCGTAGAGCCGGCAGATTAAATTCACCAGGCTGCTCTTTCCGCAGCCGGTCCCGCCGATAACGCCGATGGTCTCGCCGCTCTTAATGTGCAGGTCAATATCCGACAGAGCATTCTTCCCGCTTCCGTGCTTGTAGGAAAAATTCACATGGTTGAAGTCGATCCTGCCGTCCGCTACTTCCGTTACCGGCTGCTCCGGGTCCTTCAAATCCGGCGTTTCATACAGCACTTCGCTGATTCGCCTTACGCTGGCTAAAGACATGCTGATCATAACGATGACCATGGACAGCATCATCAGACTCATCAGAAGGGACATGATGTAGCTGAACAGACTGGTCAAATCGCCGGTACTCATATCCCCCGCCACGATAAATTTGGCGCCGAACCAGGATACCGAGATAATGCAGAAATAGACCGCCACCATCATGGCCGGGTTGTTGAAGGCCAGAAGTCCCTCGGCCCGAACGGAAAGGTCGTAGAGCATCCTGGAGGCTTTGGAAAACTTTTTGTTCTCATAGTCTTCCCGGACAAATGCCTTTACCACCCGGATAGCCGTTACATTCTCCTGAACGCTGGCGTTTAAATCATCGTACTGTTTAAATACCTGCCGGAAGATTTTTAAGGTCACCGTCATGATAACGCCCAGCACCAGGATTAAAAACACCACCGCAATCAAAAACATGCTGCTGAGCCTGGGGCTGATAATCAGGCACATAGCAAAGCTGAACACCAGGTTTAAGGGAGCCCGGACCGCCACGCGGATCAGCATCATAAAAGCATTCTGCACATTGGTGATATCCGTGGTCATACGGGTCACCAGGCCCGGTACGCTGAATTTGTCAATATTGGAAAATGAAAAGGTCTGGATATTTCCATAGATGGCCTCCCGCAGATTGGCTCCCAGCCCGGCGGATGCGCTGGCCGCGTTCCTGCCGGCCATTGCGCCGAAGCACAGGCTCAAGAACGCCATGACCACCATCAGGGCTCCGTAGCGGTACACTATGGAGAGATTGCTGACCTCCAGCCCCTGGTCAATGATAATGGCCGTCACGAAGGGCATCAAAATCTCCATTATCACCTCGAGGGCAGTGAAGCCAATGCATCGAAAGGCATTGCTTTTATATTGCTTTAACTGCCGTATTACGTTCTTCACTTTCAAACAACCTCCTGTCTTTCTTTGTTTCTTCTGATTCCGTCTGCATAAGCTGTCTCAAAAGCTTTTGTCCCAGGTTCCACAGCTGCTGCTGTTCCCGGCTGCTTAAGGATTTGTCAAATTCCGCCTCCATCCTGCTGGTCCTGCGGAAGAATTCCTCCTGTTCCGCCAGCAGCTTCTCCGTGGGACAAACCTGCTTTTTCCTTACGTCCCCCGGAGTTTTCCCAAAGCAGAGGTATCCGCTCTTTCTCAGCCGCTTGATCAATGCGGAAAGGGTGGATTTGGACAAGCCGATCTCCCGCGACAATTCCGTCAGATAGGTACCCTGGGGGTGATGCCTTAAAAGATAAACCAGAAAATAAACCTGGGTTCCGCTGACTTCCTCATCCCCTAAACGAACCTCCAGCTGAGCAGACAGATTCCAGCTGATTTTTTTAAACATCATAAATAAATTCTCTGTCTGAAACCTTTCCGTCATGCTGCCTCAACACCTCCTGTTCCTTTTGTATGTAATGATAAAGGTTTTGTTCCGAACTGTTCGTGTCCGTACATCTTTTTTACAGATAGAGTTTAGCGCAGATGCAGGCAAATGTGAAATTGAAGATTTGTATTGACAATAAAAATCTTTTATTGTTAAATGGAAAGGATTAATGAAGTGAAGAAGAATCCGCGACAATCAATAGACATCTTTTATCCAATAACACCGCATACCAGGAGGAATCGCGATGAATACCACCCAGCTGGAATGTTTCGTTACCGTGGCGGAATGTCTGAATTTTTCAAAGGCGGCAGTCAGTCTGAAGATGACCCAGCCGGCAGTCAGCCACCAAATCCGCTCTCTGGAGGAGGAACTGGAGGTCAAACTGTTCCGCCGCACCAGCAAGAACGTTTCCCTGACCCAGGAGGGCCTTCTCTTTCTGGCTGACGCCCATTTGATTTTAAAAACCGCCCTGACCGCCAGAAAACGGCTGGAGGACCATACCCACTTTATTCCCTTTGAACTTGGCTGCCACAACCATCTGGAGATGAACCTGCTGCCTCCGGTACTGAAGATCCTTTCTCAGGATTTTCCACTGCTTCGGCCGGCCATCCATCTGGTTCCCTTTCCCGCCCTTCTGGATATGGTAGAAAACGGCCAGCTCCATGCGGCTTTAGGTATAAAAGAGGAGCAGAAAAAGTCTCCTCTGTCATTTAAGGATCTTTTTTCTGCTCCAATTTGTTGTATCTGCTCCCCGGATCATCCTCTGGCGGGGCATGAAACTTTAACCAAGCGGCAGCTGTCCGGCACCTTAATCGCCTGCTCCCCCCGCCATATTCCCGATTCTGTCTTTGCTGTACAGAACAGTCTTCTAATGAACCTGTCCCCTGAGCAGCGTTTCCTGACAGAAAGCCTGGAAAGCGCCCTGACCCTGGCAAAGGCAGGCCTGGGCTATACCCTGTATCCCCAGATTCCCGGAATCCATGAGCCGGGGCTGTGCGCCATCCCCGTCACTACCCTGCCGGCAGTCTCCTTTGGGGTGTACTGCGCCGCCTCTTTGGACCATCCTGTCCTAAAAACTTTTCTCCGGCTCATGGGACAAACCTTTTCTTCCTAGCACTGCCGCCCCCAGCGCCGCAGCCAGCACCACTGTCGTCAAAATACTTCCTTCCGCCCCAAATCCCCCGCCGGAAATCAGGGCGCTGCCGGTATTTTCCATAATAAACAGCGATTTCGTCTCCATGCCACTAACCGTAAAGCCCACGATGCATCCCTGAACAAAGTTCCAGGCAATATGAAACCCGATGGCCATCCACAGCCTTCCCGTTTTAAGGGCCAACAGCGCCAGCAGGATTCCAACAAGTGAAATGTTCACAAACCCCATCATGCTGAAGCTGGAGTTAGCGCTGTGGGCCAGACCAAAAATCAGGCCTGTAAAGCAGCAAATTAAAGTCGGATTCTCCGTCTGGGCCATGGAAGCTATGGCGTAGCCCCGAAAGGCAGTTTCCTCCCCCAGGCCCACCAGCATAAACAGCACCAGATACCCTAAAAGCCAGAGGCTTAGGTTTTCCTGTCCGGAAACCTCTATCCTGGCTCCGCCGAAAAGGATAATGAGGAGAGCGGCTGCCAAAAGCAGTCCGGTCCCCAAAGCAAGCCCCAGTCCCAGCTCCTTCGCTCCCAGGGCCAAACCGCCCCGAAAGCCCAGCTGCCCGGGCTTTTTCTTTAACAGAAGACGCCCAAACAGCAGGCACAGCCCCGTCAGAAGAAGATTCTGTATACTCAGCGCGCAGATGGTCCACACTTCCTCTGCCGTTTCCCGGTATTCCTCCGCCAGGATGCCCGCTGCATCCACAATCCCCCTCTCCCTCAGAGCGGGCAGTGACACGGCCAGTCCAAATCCGCTGACAAACAACAGCAGAACCGGCAGCAGCAGCTCCAAAATCAATACCAGGGTAAGAAACTTATAGCCCCACCTGACTCTTCCTTCCTGGTCCAAAAAAAACATTCGGATTGTATTCATCGCAGATTTCCTTTCAGCTGATTAATCTGTTCCCGCATCTGCTGCTCCTGGTCCTCAAACAGCAGGCTCTTATTGTATTGGAAATACCGAGGGCAGTGATACTCCTTCAAAAAACGGAGGCAGGCCGGACTGGCGTTCAGCTCCGTAACAAATACCACCAGCTCCTGGCCGGACCCGAAGGCCGCCTCCAGAAAGTCGAAAGCCCGCTCCAGCTTCCGGCCGCACTCCTTCTCCATTTCTTCGTACCCGTCGCTGAGGCCGGCAAACTTCTCCCGCACAAACTCCCAGGGTTCCTGGATTTCCTCCTTCTCCAGCCCTCCCGCAATCTCCTCAAGCATAGCCAAAGCTCCCTGCTGGATTCGCTTCTCCCGGCGCTCCAAAAGGCCCTGAATCTGCTTCTGCTCCAGTTCTCCTTCCATCTGGCTCATCTCCTGCCTCAGCGCCCCGGCTCCCTGCTCTTTAATGGCCTCCTGGATTCCTCTCAGACGTCCCATCACCAGCTCCAGCTGTCCCTCCAGGTCCTCCAGCCTTCTCATGGAACCCCTCACTTTGGTGAGAAGAAGCCCTACCAGACTTAACCGCTCGTCAAAGGCGGCCCGGCCGGCCTGATCGCAGAGAGCCTCGCTCCAGTTTCCTTGGAGGATTTCCTCCGCCTGGTAATCCTTCTGGTATTTCTCGTAGAGTTTCAAATAGTTGGCAAAATCCTTGGAAATGGCGGGAAACTGGATATACTGAGCCACCACCTCCCGGTCCGCCTCCTTGCCCAGGCGCTCATAGACCTTTAAGAGATCCGACAAATCCTCCCAGCCTCTGGGGGTGGCAAACCGCTTTCCATCCACCGTAGTTTCAATCCGGCAGAAATTCTCAGGCTTTAAATCCAGATAGGAAAGAACCGCCGGGTGCAGCTCTTTGCCCAGGGCATACTCTTTCCACACCGTATAATCCGGCTCCACATTCATCCGCTTCATCCGGTCCAGGGTCACGATATCGAATTCCCGGACGGATTTATTGTACTCCGGTGGATTTCCGGCGGCGACGATTATCCAGCCGTCGGGAATTTTGTGGCTTCCAAAGGTCTTGTACTGCAGAAACTGGAGCATGGCCGGAGCCAGAGTCTCCGATACGCAGTTGATTTCATCCAGAAAGAGAATACCCTCCTTCAGTCCCGTCTCCTCCATCTTCCGGTAGACCGCCGCCACAATCTCGCTCATGGTGTACTCCGTCACCGCGTATTCCTGCCCGTCAAACTCCCTGGTTTCGATGCGGGGCAGTCCCACCGCGCTCTGGCGGGTATGGTGGGTAATGGTGTAGGACACCAGGCCGATGCCGCATTCCCTGGCCGCCTGCTCCATGATCTGTGTTTTTCCCACACCAGGCGGGCCAATTAACAGCACCGGCCGCTGGCGCATGGAGGGGATGGCGTACTCCCCATCCTCGTCCTTTAGCAGATAGGCTGCCGCCGTATTTTTGATTTCTTCTTTGGCGCGTTTGATATTCATGTCAGACTCTCCTTCTGAAAGATTTCCTCCACATCCCCCATTGTTCCCTTCTCCCAAAGCTCCTCCGGCTCCAGAATCAGCTTCATGGCCCAGGCCGGAACAGCTTCCTCCTGATACTGGTTCCGGATAAACACAAAGGCCGTGTCGTAGGAGGGCGCCTGGACGGGGTAAATCCCCTTCCCGTCGGTAAAATAAATCAATCCCCGAAGCCGTGTAAACGCGCCGGACCTTCTTAAACTTTCCACATATTCAAAGGCCGGCCGAAAGTCCGTCCCTCCTCCGCCCCGAATCTGGAAATTCTCCAGAAAGCGCTGAAATTCCTCCGGGCTCTTCAGCACCGCATCCTGGCGCACCTGGTCGTCGCACTGAATCACATGAAGATGGATGGTCCGAAAAAAATGCTCCTGCTCCGACAAAATACTCCCCGTCTCCTCCAGAAAACGGCGCACCAGCTGGCCGGAACAGGACATGGAGGTATCGATGACAATGACAAAATCCTCCACCCGGCAAACCTCCCTGGTCTCCTGTGGCTCCAAAAGAGGCGTATTTCCATAGAGGGAAAGCCCGTAGCTGTACAGGCCATAATCGAAGGAATCGGGGTCAATCTCCCTCTCCTCCTTCAGAACGGCAAAACGCCGCAGAAAGCGGCCGTAATCGTAGCGCTCCCGGTTTTCCACCGACAACTCCTCCAGAAGGCTCTCATTGTCCTCCCTGCCCTGCTCCGCCCCCATCTCTAGGGCGGTCTGCATCTGCTCTCTTCTATCGTTCCACCGGTTCCGCCGCTCCATGGCGGCTTTCGGCTGTTCCGGCTCCTCCCATTGTCCGTGGCTGTCCACCAGAAATTCCCCTGCCAGCTGTTTGAGCCGCTTTTCCCCCGGCTTCTCCGCCGCCAGGGCCCGGTACACCCCTCCCGCAGTCAGGGTCCGAAGGTTCAGCTCCTTTCGGATGCGCAGGTAGGTCTCCCTCCGGAAGGCTCCCGGCTGCAGGTGGGTGCAGGACTGAATCAAGCCGTCGATAACCGATTCCGCCGCAATGTCGCAGGAAATGTCCCACAGCGCCTTCTCCCGTTTTCCCCTGGTGTCCATATGGCCGAAAAGGCAGTGGAGCAGCATGTGAAGATAGGCTCGGTTCATCAGCACCCGTCCTCTCTGGTACCGGTCCAACAGCAAATCCGGCTGATAAAAAATGGTCCGGCCGTCGGTGCGCAGCCCCCGCTCCCTTAAATCCCACTGCGCCTCAAACTGAAAGCTGCTTAAAGCTACATCCAGAAAGGGCATGCTCAGATACAGCTCGTTTCTGGCCTGGGAGAAAATCTGAACGCACAGCCCCACCTGATCCAGTTCCTGAAGCTGCCGCTCCTTTACAGGGTCCATCATGAGGTTTTCTCCTCTTTGTCCTTAGAAATTCCATGCATAGCTTCATGCTCCTTTCTCAGCTCCTGGTACAGCTTATAAAAGGGCCAGCCGGCGTTCTGCTCCGTCAGCACCGCCTTGGCGGCAATTCTGGGGACTCCGGCCTTCCGCAGATTCAGCAGCAGCTCATCCAGCCGGCTATTTGAAAAATGCTTCATCACCAGCACTTCTTCCGGAATCATCGGAAGCTCCCCAGCCTCCTCCTCTTCAAAGCCCTCCAGCCCCGCCAGAAATCCTACGGTCTGACCGGTCTGTTCCGGACGGATGTTGCGGATGCGCACACCCATCCGAACCAGGACACTTTTCAGCTTCGCTACATGTTTCATGGATTCCGGTGTTCCCGGATTATAATACAATACAGATTCTGCCGTCTTTGCCATCTGCGTTCACTCCTTTTTCTCATTTTACTGTTTTCCAAACAGCTCCTGGCTGTCCAGCATCAAGGTAAACGGCCCATCGTTAACCAGCTCCACCTTCATATCTGCTCCAAACCGCCCACGCTCCACCACGGAAACATGCTGTCGGCAGCAGTCCATAAAATATTCATACAGGCGGTTTGCTTTCTCTGGCTCTCCCGCCTTAATAAAACTGGGGCGGTTGCCCTTTCGGCAGTCGGCGTAAAGGGTAAACTGGCTGACTACCAGAAGTTCCCCGCCTACATCGCCCAGGGAAAGATTGGTCTTTCCATTTTCATCCTCAAAAATTCTCAAACGGCAGATTTTGTCCGCCATCCGTCCGGCAGTCTCCTCCGTATCCTCTCCGGATACGCCCAGAAGAATCATAAATCCCTTTCCAATCCGCCCGATGGTTTCTCCCTCCACCGTTACCCCGGCACTTAACACTCTCTGTACCACTGCCCGCATTTCTTCTACTCCTTCCTCTTATCCTTTAGCGCAGCACCAGCCGCAGGTATTCCATCAATCCTGCCGCCGTATCTTCTCCGTAAATTACCTCCCGGGCTCTGGCCGGGGCGTCAGTAATAATATTGTCCACCCCCATCAAATGCATTTGCTCCATCTCGCTGCTCTGATTCACCGTCCATACATGAACGCCTTTTCCCCGTTCATGAAGCCGTTCCACCAGCCTGGGCGTTACAAAGCTGGAACGTATGCTGATAAAATCCAAAGCCGGGTTATCATAATAATTCCCATAGGCGGCAGGCAGAATATATCCCGTTTTCAGGTCCTGACTGACATTCTTCACCCGTTCCAGATAACTCAGCTTCACCGAAGTAATCACGCACTGCTCTTGCATGCCGCAGTCCAGAATCATCGCGGCGGTTCGCTCAGGCAAGTCCGTTTCATCTCCAATATTTTTCAGTTCAATATTCAGACGAATCCGCCCTCTGGCAGCCTCCAGCATTTCCTCCAGGGCAGGAATCCCCACTCCGGCAAATTCCTGGCCCATAAAGCTTCCCACATCCAGCTTCTGCACCTCGTCCCAGGTCATTTTCCCAAGGCGCCGGTTGACTCCGGAAACACGCTTGACATTCAAATCATGGCAAACCACGATCACCCCGTCCGATGTAGTCTGCACATCAATCTCGCAGAAATCCGCCATTTCTTCAATTGCCGCTTCCAATGCCGGCAGAGTGTTCTCCGGCGCCCGGCGGGAACTGCCTCTGTGAGCGGTAATCTCCGTATCCGCCAGCAGCGCGGCCTCCAGCCCTGAACCGTTCCAAATTAGATCCGCCGTAAGAAGACCGCTTAAGGCAACGCCTGCCGCCAAGATCGCCAATCCACGGCGGCGCCCGCGCTCTGAAAGCCCAAGCACCGGTCCGGACGCGGGTACGGCTGTGGACCTGACTGCATCCTTGCCGGCAAATCTGCCGTACATGACTGTCAGGCCGCCAAAATCCACTGCTGTAGCTATGGTGCTCCCAAGGAAAAGAACCACCGCCTCAATTCTGCCGCTGACCGCCAAAAGCACCGCTGTGGCCCGGTAACCTTCTTCAAACAAAGCTGCCACCGCAGCCGCCCCCAGGTAGAGGACCACATGAAGAACCGCCATCCCCAGCAGCACTATTCCGTTCAACGCAAAAAGCCTCAGTACAGCCCCGGGCCATTTTCCCTTAATCAAGGACCTGCTGCGCCGCAGCCCGTCCCTGAAGTTTTTCTGTTCCACCATACAGGTAAAAAAGACCATCATGGTGGGTACGCCCACCAAAGCCAGCCCAGCTACCAAAAGCACCAGAAACAGGCGTCCCGCGGCGATATTTAAAAGCTCCTCCATCACAAAGTTAATCGGGCGTATCCTAGTAAATACGCGCAGCAGCACATAGCAGTTCATCATCAGATAACTGGCCAGAGCCAGAAGAAAAAGCCGCCAGTTTCTCCGGCCCATCTGCTCCCATGTTTTAAAAAATGCCCCTGCGGCTATGGCTCCCAGTCCCGCCTTTCTGGAGTAGGAAGCCGCCTGATAAATGGTAATCAGCGCCGCCAGCTCTACGGTCATGGCCGCAGCTAAAAGGACCACAAGCAAAATGGCGCTAAGAACCGCTGCCGGGTTCACCAGGGCCGGAAACAGATTGCTCATGGTCAGATAACTATAGCCTGCTGACCGCAGGGAAAACCGCAGCAGCAGGCCTGTCAATTTCCAAAGGCCCAACCCTGCCGCCAGCCGCCAGCAGATGGAAAAGGCTGCCAGCCGCAGCAGATTAAGCCGGATTGTATGAAATGTTTCTCTAAAAAATCCTTTCACCTAATGTTCTTCTTCCGTCGTTCCTTTTTCTTCCTCTTCCTTCTTTCGCCGCGCTGCAAAGGCGGTGATTGCCTGGTTCAAGGAAAACATCTTAGCATCCAGCATGTCCACCATATCCGCGCAGGCCTTCAGCTCCAAAAGCAGATTCTCCGGCGCATTCCCTTCAAATTTATACGCAATCTTGTGTTCCAGGCTTGCCCAGAAATCCATAGCCACCGAGCGGATTTGAATCTCCACCTTGGTTTCTACCGGACCATCCGTCAGATAGACGGGAACAGTGACCACCATATGATAGCTCTTATAACCGTTGGGCTTAGGATGCTTAATATAATCCTTTACATGGAGGACCGTCACATCGTCCTGACGGGCGATAAAATCCGCAATCTGATAGATATCGGAGGTGAAGGAGCAGATAATCCGAATCCCCGCGATGTCGCTTAAATGCTCCATCATGGTTTCGATCGTTACCTCATATCCGTCCTTCTTCAGCTTTTTGACAATGCTGTCTGCTGATTTCAGCCTGGATTTGATATGCTCAATGGGGTTATAATCGTACCGGTTGTTAAACTCATTATTCAGAATTTCAATTTTCGTGTTAACCTTTTTTAAGGCTGAATCGTATAAAAACATCACCGAACGCCATTGGTCCACCTGGCTGTCATTTTTTGGGATATTAGTCAAAACTATCCCTCCCTCTTTATTCCTAGTTAAAAACTTAAGGCAGCCGCTCGAGGCAATTACAGCTTAAGCCCCTTTAAGAGCTCTCCCAGACCGGTGGTCACGGAAGCCGTTTCCTTGTAGTCATAGTGCTCATGCGCCTCTTCTTCTTCCTTGGCAGCGGTCAGCGCCTTCATGCTCAGACTGATTCTTCCCTCGCCTACAGACAGAATCTTCACCGTCACAGTCTGTCCCTCTTTCAGAACAACTCCGGGATGTTTAATTCTCTGCGTGCTGATCTGGGAAACATGAAGCAGCCCGTCCACACCGTCTGCCAGCTTGATAAAAGCGCCGTAATCCTTGATGCTGTCCACAGTTCCCTCCACGACATCGCCGGCTTTAAACTGAGCCATGCGCTCCTTGCGGGCAGCTTCCTTTTTGTCCTTCTCCACCTGACGTGCGGAAAGCACCAGTTTTTTGTTCTCCGGGTCCGCCGTAATCACAACTGCCTCCAGGGTCTTACCCTTGAAGTCCTCCAGATTCTCCACATACTCAGTGGAAACATGGGAGCCGGGAATAAAAGCTCTTACATCATCCAGGTAGCCCACTACGCCGCCTTTTACCGCCTCTACAATCTTTACCTTCACAACAGTGTGGTCCTCTTTCATCTGCACGAAATTGTTCCACTTCTCCATTTCGCCGCTTTCATCCTCAGCAGCCTCGATATTCCTCTTATTTAAGGTCTGATAAGAGGCCTCCAGCTCTGCGGCGTAATCTTCCATGGTTTCCTCCGGCATGGACGTCTCGTCTTTCACTTCCTGCTCCAGTTCTTTGTTCAGTTCTTCATTCATAATTTTCTCCTCGCCTTTCCTCGCGTTTTGCTCCAGATTTATCTTCCGGATAAGCTTCTTACATTATAACAACAATAGGGTAGTTTTTTCCATAGTTTTCTTATAAAAATTATTCCATTTTTCAAAAAAAACATGCTCTTTTCGCAAAAAATATGCTATGATTTTTTTAGAACCCGCTGCACCAGCTGCAGCTGTGACGGTTCGGGACGGCACATCTTCTTGCCCGGCCGCGAGACGGACAAAAGCTGGGATGTCCATTTTATATAAAGGAAAGGATCGCTGTATCGCAATGATAAATTTTCTGAATTTGGAATACTTTCTGATTGCCGCGGAGGAACTGAATTTTACGAAAGCGGCAAAACGGCTTTATATTTCTCAGCAGTCCCTCAGCAACCATATTTCCAATATGGAAAAGGAATTTGACATTATCCTGTTTAATCGGACCTCTCCCCTGACTCTCACCTACGCAGGCCAGGTATTGAAAGAACGGGCCCGGGAAATGCTGGATCTGAGAGACGAAACCTACCGGGAAATCCGGGATATTAAGGATTTCTCCACCGGACAGCTGGCCATCGGTGTATCCCACACCAGAGGCCGTGTGATTCTCCCGGAAATTCTGCCTTACTACCAGGCCCTTTATCCCGGAATCGAGCTAAAATTAGTAGAAGGCAACTCCCAGGAGTTAGCCGCCGATCTCCTCCATGGAGAGATCGATCTGATTATCGACCTCCTGCCCCTGTCTGTGGAAAATGTAGAAACCGTTCCCATCTGTAAGGAGGAAATCCTTCTGGTAGTGCCGGACGAGGTATTGAGCACTGCTTTTCCTGGCAGACTGGATGAAATACGAAAACGGCTGTCACAATCCGTAGACTTAAAGCTCCTGGAACACTGTCCCTTTATTTTACTGAAACCCGGCAACCGGGTACGTTCCATCGCCGACGAGATTCTCACCGACGTCCAAATCGACCCAAATATCGTGCTGGAGACGGAAAATATCGAAACCGCTCTGGCCTTGAGCCGCCACGGCATGGGAATCACATTTTATCCGAAAATGTTTATGAAAGAGGAGATCCCTACAGCCGCCCAGAAGGAACTATTTATAAAAAAATATCATTTAAATCTATACTCCCTTAATTATGACCGTGCCCATGGAGTTTTGGGAATCGGCTATCATAAAAGCCATTACATCTCCAGAGCCACCAAGGAATTTATCCGCATCGCAAAGGAAAAAATTCATTATAATGAATAGACAGAAGAGGTCTTGACAAGACCTCTTTTTTCGATTATAATTTCAGTAAATAGTAACTATTATCATTATTACGAAAGGAGCCGCCATGAAAACGCTCAAGTATAGCCGTCAGCGGGAATCCATCAAAGCCTGTCTGATGAATCGTCATGACCATCCGACGGCAGACGCCCTATACGCCAGCATCCGTGAAGAATATCCCAATATCAGCCTGGGTACGGTTTACCGAAACTTAAACCTCCTGGTGGAAACGGGAGAAATTCAGCGGCTGACCTGCGGCGATGGGGCTGACCATTATGATGGGGTCGCCGTCCCCCACTATCATTTTATGTGCAGACAATGCCGCCAGGTTTTCGATGTCCCCATGGAAATCCTGGACTCATTAAACCGAACCGCTCAGGTTCACGCCCCCGGCATTGTGGACAGTCACTCAATCCTCTTTTTCGGAAAATGCAACCAATGCTTAGAAAAAGAAAATTTAGAAAAAAACATTGAAAAAGGGATTGACAAGAGTGCCTGAATCATGTATAGTAATAACAGTAATGATTACTATTATCAAAACTAATTAACGATTCAAAATAAAAGAAAAGGAGAACACAGCTATGAAAAAATGGGTTTGTACTGTATGTGGTTATGTTTACGAGGGAGAGAATCCGCCGGAGAAATGTCCTCAGTGCGGCGTTCCCGCTTCCAAGTTTAAAGAGCAGAAGGCTGACGAGCTGGCTTGGGCCTGCGAGCATGAGGTAGGAGTTGCTCAGGGTTCTCCCGAGGATATTATGGCTGACCTGCGCGCGAACTTTGAGGGCGAGTGCTCCGAGGTTGGTATGTATCTGGCGATGTCCCGCGTTGCTTACAGAGAGGGATATCCCGAGATCGGCGAGTACTGGAGAAGAGCTGCTTTTGAGGAAGCAGAGCATGCCGCTAAGTTCGCTGAGCTGCTGGGCGAGGTTGTAACCGACAGCACCAAGAAGAACCTGGAGATGAGAGTTGCCGCTGAGAACGGCGCTACCGCCGGCAAGTTTGATCTGGCCAAGAGAGCAAAGGCTCTGAACCTGGATGCAATCCATGACACCGTTCATGAGATGGCTAAGGACGAGGCAAGACACGGCCGTGCATTCGAGGGTCTGTTAAAGAGATACTTTGGCTAAGCTACAAGCCATGCAAGGCTAAAATAAATATGGCACCGGGAAAGAAGCGCTTGCGGTTCTGGCCCGGTGCCATGTTTGTTTTAGCCTTATACGGCGACAGCCGTCCAGCGAGATGAAGCCGTCAGGCGGAACCTGGCGGGCATGGCTTGCTCTCATCTAGTATCAAATATTACAGTTTTAAGCCCTTCATAAACTGTCCGGCAAACCGAATCTCGTCCTTCTCTCTGTGTACTTTTCTACCTCAGATACCACAAGCCATCGCTGCCTTTTTTATACAATTCGTCAACTGCATCTTCCACTCTTCTTTCGTGATCCCTTTTTGCTCTGTCTTCCCGCATGTTGCTCAACCATTGACTGGGATTGGCAGCACTAACCGCCACCAGCACGATAGCCACCACAATCAGATAGATAACACCTTTTTTTTGACCGTCTGAGAACAGTTCGATATGTTCCGAAGAATACATCGCAAACCACCCGGCCGCAATCAGGATCCCCAGCGAAAGCCCTCCGGGACGGAGCCCTGCGAAAAAATCCACCATAATAACTCCCGCTGACAAAACACACGGTAGCGCTAAGGTAGCAATCACGTAGGTTTTCAGCTTTTGGGCGTCCATAAACATGCTCACGTAACCAAACGCCAAACAGATGTACCGTGCGGTATTTAAAAATACGGTTCCCACCATAAAAATATGAAAAGAATTTAATATCAAAGGAACGACATAGCAGACCGCTGCTACCGCGAATAAAAAGGTGCCGGCGCTTCTGTTATATATAGGCAATTTGTCGTTCACACACACCAAAATTGCAGCTATTACAAGTATCGGAGGCACCAGGGCATTGCTCAATACCGGAATACTGGCTAAAATAGAACCGGAGTAACCAACCATCACCAGAATCAGACCAATCATAATCTGATAGCTAAAGATTAAATTAGCCAATACGTAACACCATCTGGCTATCTTTCCGGACTGCTTTAAACCAGGCGCCGCCTGATTTTTATTTTGATTCTGATTACTCATTTTGACCTCTCCTTTCCAATCCAATAACGGTTATAAAAAACTGATCATAACCCCTACGGCAAAAATCGCCAGGACAATGTGCAAAAAGTCTCCCATTCCTTTCGGATCTTTTATACTCACCCTTCCACTCCTTTCAGCGAAAATAAAGCCGCTGCGTTTCAATCCACTCTTTCATCTGCTCCGCCTGTTTATTTTTTGTAAAACGAAAGATGACGCAACCGTCGTCTTTCATTGCCGACACGATGTGAAAGGACCTGCCTTTTTCCTCTGTCACAATACGGAGATATCCGTTAATCAGAGATCCGTAAACTACCTCCACTCTTTTAATATCGCCATAAGATACCTGTACCTGACTGTTTTTATGAAAGGCATTTGCCAGAAAACCCTCTCTCAAAATGATCAGATGCCGGTCATAAAGAACAATGGTCCCATTCAATCCTTTGAACTGCCTCATATCGTTTCAATCCGCTCCCATTGCTTTTTAATTTCGGAACCGCTTCACGCTCCCCACAGCCAGCCAGTCCATCAGAAGCTGAAGAAACAGCAGGCCAAGCGCCGGAATGGCAAGATCCTGCCAACTGCTGGAAGAACGGTATGCAAAGGTCAATACATATGTTGGGAGAAATTTTCCAAAGGGAAACATGGCCAGCACATCCGGACCGGCCGTCACCGCGGCCAGAATGGCAATCACCAGGGAAGCCTGATTTTTGCAGAGGACAGACAGGGCGATCACCAGATTCAGAATGGAAAAAACGGCATATGCCAGAACCGCTCCGTTCGCAGCCGCGTGAATCTGCCGGAAATTATTGCTCAGCACCAAGCTTCCCACCGTATAATATAAATTGTACATGATAAAAACCGGTATGCTGGCCCCAAGCCCATAGATTAGAATCTTGGAGACCAGAAGGGTCTGCGGACGGTATCCCGCTTCCAGCGCCAGAATCCATTTTCCTGTCCGCCTCTCTTCTCTGAGCAACGGAGCACACATGAACAACACAACGGGGGTAAAAAACACCCCTACATCGGATGACCAAATCCCAATATTTTCTTTCATAGTCGGCGGAAAAAGCTTGGCCAACACGGCCTGAAGCTGTTCTCCGCCTTCCGTCATGTCTGGTACCTGACGCGCCAGCTGGTCTGCCAAAACCGGAAGAATGACAGAGCTGATTAAAACCATGGCGCTGATTAAAATCAGCACCGACGAAAACGCCGCGCCGCGCTTTTTTCGGATAAACTCTATGCTGTCCTTTTTCATGCAGCACCACAACTGCTTCACCTGCATACCTCCTGAAAAATCTCGTCGAGGGAACGGCGTTTGTTCCGAATCGCCCGGATTCTGGCCGGAAGCCTCAGGAGATATTCCAGCAGGTACTTCTGATCGCTCGTCTTAAATACATAAGTTCCTCCGTCCATCTCCTCAATAGCCAGCTTTTCTTTCTCATAATCCGGCAGTCTAACTCCAGGCTCAAAGGTAATCTCCCATCGGTTTTGTTCTCCTTCTTCCAGCTCCCGAACGTCCAGCTCTTTTTGAATCCTCCCCTTGTGGAGAAACCCCACCCGGTCGCATACCCGTTCCATATCCGCTAAAATATGTGTTGACAAAATGATGCATTTTCCTCTTCCCTTCAAGACCTTAAGCAGCTCCATCAGTTCATGCCTTCCTTCCGGATCAAGAGCTGACGTAGGTTCATCCAAAAGCAGAACCGTCGGATCACTGACAAGGGCTGCCGCAATTCCCAAGCGCTGTTTCATTCCTCTTGACATTGAATGAATCTTTTCCTTTCCCGTCAGACCGGCCAGCTTCAAGAGTTCATTCCTCCGTTCACAGGCCGCCTTGTTCCTTCGGTTCATCAACAGAAAATCCATGTATTCTCTTGTGGAAAGATAATCAAAAAAGGCTGGAATATCCGGCAGGTATCCAATCCTGGCTGCCCCCGCCCGAGCCGTACCGTCCACCTGGCATTCCCCCGAATCAGCTTTCGCAAGCCCTGCCACAATGGTGAGCAACGTCGTTTTTCCTGCTCCGTTTTTGCCAATCAGGCCATATATCTGCCCTTTCTTTACTGAAAATGAAACCTCCCGCAATACCGGACGGCCTCCAAAGGACTTGCTGATGTCTCTAATTTCCAGCATATTCTCTCTATCTGTTCTCCTTCCATTTTTTCCAGATGTTCAGTGCGGCCCAGTACGTCATTCCGCCTGCCGTATAGCAGGCCAAATCCCATGGATCTGTCACCGAGGACGGCTTAAAGACCGGCGCAAGGAATTCCCATATTACACCGGCACAGAGACTGACGGTCAAAATCTGCGGCCATTTTTCCAACTCCCGGTTAATTGAAATCAGCAGGAGATTTATATACGAAAGGAAAAGAAGGGGACAAATGAGATCGTTCAGATAACACACCAAAAAGAACCTCACCGCCCCGTGAAAACTCTTTTTTAGCACCAAATTGTTCAAGACATAGAGGACTGCTACAAGGACAATCAGCAGCAGATTCAACGGGCGTTTCTTGATGCTCTCCCCAAATTGCCCCATCTCTCATCCCTCCACAAAACTTGAAAAGCACTGCCAGACTTTTCGCCCAACAGCGCTGTTCTTTATAAAACCATCAAAATTAATGCAGCTACAATAATGGCGCCGACTATTCCCCAAAAGCTCATATTAACTCCCTATTTTTATATTTTTCTTGATTTTTTAATAAATATCTCTCCATTAACATGCAGTGCGCAGAGTGCATAGTACTTGAAAGTCCTGTCAAATTTCCATGGTGCATCATCGCAGCACATATTCATACGCCTCATCGCCTAATTGCAGTGTAACCAAAATGGATTTCCCTGATGTGTCTACTTCTACCGGGCATTCTACCAGAGAATGGGTCTTACAGGTCTCAAGAGGAGTAGCCGCTACATAGCTCCCCACCCAGTCAAAATTATTCCCTGTGTCTACTACTGTAAAACCGCTGTATGGATACTGACCGTCATATAATACGGAAGCGGTATAAAGTTCTTCGATACGGATGTCGCGCTGCATGATATTTTTTACATTCGCAGCCACATCCACATATACTTTTCCGCTTTCTGCCGGATAACTCATATATGCGCTGCTGGTGTCAGAAGGAAGCACCTCGTAAGATAATGCTACTCCTGTCAGCGTAAATTCATATTCATCTGTAGAAATAGTATCTCCGATTGCAATTGGCAGTGCGGCCGCTTCTGTGCTTTCCTCAACAGATTCAGGTGTCCCGGCGGCTTCTGTTTGTCCTCCTTCACCTGTCCCCTGCGTATTCCCCAAGGCCTCCGGAATTGAGAAGCTTACCTCCAGGGACACATTGCCCGATTCCAGTTCCTCCACTCCGCTGAAGTCTCCTTCTAAGCCATACAGTTCATCCAGAGATTCCAGAGCCGTATGTTCCGGTTTTGTATCTCTGGCGACCCGGAAACTGTAATTTGCGGACTTGCCCGGAGCCGGGTTGATGCTTCCATCCTGCATAGATACATACAGTTCTTCTCCATCTAAGTAAAAGCCATCCGGGTTCAGGAAAAATTCATGGTCCGTCTTATTGGTCGCTTTGATCGTAATGGACTTCTCATTCTGCTCCCCTTCGCTCCAATTGACATCCTCCGCATAAAAATTGACCAGCTCGATCGTCAAAATGTCGTTATCTACCAATGTCACATTTTCGAAAGAAATAAGATCCTCATCTTCCGCCTCTGTTTCCTCCGCTGATTCTGTCTGCGTCTCGCTCTCCGCTTCCTGGCCGGATTCCTCTGCTGCCGTCTCTGTAGTTTCTGAAACCGCTGTTGATTCCTAGCCGCCGCAGGCTGCCAAAGACAGCATAACCGCCGATGCCACTGCCGCTGTAAAAAATTTTCTCATACGTGTTTTTCTCCTCCTTCTTTTGTTGTTTCCCACATCTTGGCAATTATGGAAAACTCTCTATCAAAGAATAATTGTATTGATGCGCTCCATAAAATACAATGCGCTGACTGCATAGTCTTGGACAATAACGGGCTGATGTCAGAAATCTCCCCAAAAGCCAAAAGAAAAAACGATTTTGAGTTGATTTTTTTCAGAAAATTCGATACAATCAAGATATGGAACCAGAAAACAATTTAATTTTACAAAAGAAAGGTGAGGTAACGACCAATGTCCAAATACGCAGGAACCAAGACCGAAAAAAATCTTCAGGAGGCATTTGCCGGCGAATCTCAGGCTCGCAATAAGTACACCTATTACGCTTCCGTTGCCAAGAAAGCCGGATATGAGCAGATGGCTGCTCTCTATCTGGAGACCGCGGACCAGGAGAAGGAGCACGCGAAGATGTGGTTTAAGGAGCTTCATGGAGGTGCTGTCAGCAATGACATCGCGGAAAATCTAAAGGACGCTGCTGCCGGTGAGAACTTTGAGTGGACCGACATGTACGCTCGTATGGCCAGAGAGGCCAGAGAAGAGGGTTTTGAAGAGCTGGCTGTGAAATTCGAGCTGGTTGCGCAGGTGGAGGCTGCTCATGAGAAGCGCTACCTGAAGCTTCTGGACAGTCTGAAAAATGACAAGACCTTCAAGGGCGATGCCCCTCTGGGCTGGAAGTGCAGAAACTGCGGATATATCCACGAGGGACCTGAGGCACCCGATGTTTGTCCCTGCTGCGCTCATCCCAAGGCTTACTTTGAGAGAAAGGTTGAGAATTACTAATTCTCCTTTTTGTACAGAATTTCAGATCTGTTAAAAAATATATTACAATCTCATTAAATCTATTGACAGCTCCTTCTGTTTTTTCATACAATAGGTTTAAGCTGCCAAATGGGAAATCATGATATACGATACGAGGCATATCCTAGCCGCATCTTTTTCAGAGGGCGGCGGGTTATGCCTTTTTTAATTGTTATGTATAGATACGCTTTTCCATGGAAAGGAATTCAGTATGGAGACTGCAAAACGAAAAGCATTTATTATCAATTTTATTTATTTTGCCATTATCCTGGCTCTGGCCGTTGCCGCTTTAAAATATCTGTTGCCTATGGCCATGCCTTTTGTAATGGGCTTTGTAATTGCCTACCTGCTTCAGGGTCCCAGAAATTTTCTGGCAGGCAAATTAGGAATCAGCAAAAAAGTGGTAGCCATTGTCTTAGTCCTGGTTTTTTACACAATCATTGGCCTTCTGATTACTTTAATCGGTTTCAAAGCAGTAGGATTCGCAGGCACCCTGGTACGCAGCCTGCCCTCCTTCTACAGCGGTCAGGTTGAGCCAGTTATCCTTGAAATTTTTCATAATTTAGAAGGCTGGATGACCCAGCTGGATCCGTCCTTTGTAACCTATCTTACTGATATGTTCACCCGGACCCTTTCTTCTCTGGGGGATATGGTATCCGGCCTTTCCATCAGCGCTATGGGGTATCTCTCCGGTCTGGCCTACGCAGTACCCGGCGGCTTTGTCAAGCTGGTGCTGCTGATTATCTCCACATTTTTTATCGCAGTGGATTACGACCAGCTTATGGGCTTTTGTTTGCGTCAGCTGAGCACCCGTTCCAAAAAAGTAGTTCTTCAGATCAAGGAGTATGTAATCGGCACGCTCTTTGTCTGCATCCGATCCTATGCGCTGATTATGAGCCTGACCTTTGTAGAATTGTCCATCGGTCTGACCATTATCCATGTCCCCAATTCCGTGATCATTGCTCTGCTGATCGCTATCTTTGATATCCTTCCGGTTCTGGGGACCGGCGGCATCATGATTCCCTGGGTGGTTATTTCCGCCTTCAGCGGAGATTATCCCCTGGCCCTGGGTTTGTTGATCGTCTATGTGGTGATCACCATTATCCGGAATATCTTGGAGCCAAAAATCGTAGGGAGTCAGATCGGCCTGCATCCTGTCATTACCCTTTGCAGCATGTTTATCGGCGTACAGCTTTTCGGAGTTATCGGCCTCTTCGGCTTCCCCATCGGGCTCTCCCTGCTGCGCTACCTTAATGAAAACGGAACCATTCACCTCTATAAAATGGAAGACCCCAGACAGGAAACCCTGCCCGGGGAAAGCGAGTTATAAATCTTCCTTTTCCTCGTCCATATACCGGTTCTGATTGTACATCAAATGGTAAGTCATGGCCTCCTGGGCTTCCACTGCCTTTTTCTCCCGGATAGCCCGGAAGATAGCGCGGTGGGAGGCCAAGGTCTGCACGTATTCCGTTTCCCGGACGGTGCTGGCAAAAATCCGGACTCCCTCCGTTATCACCGGTACCAGGTTGGACATCACCGTATTGTGGCTGCAGGCCGCAATCTGGGCGTGGAACTGGGAGTCCTTCTGGGAATAATCCTCCCTGCGCCGGATTAGTTCTTCCACTTCCAAAAGAATCTCCTCCAGCTTTTTGATGTCCTCCTCATCGGCATTCTGGGCCGCAAGGGCGGCGATGGGCGGCTCCAACATCACCCGAATCTGGAGCAGGTCCCTGGTCAGTTTCCGCCTGTCCTCCATCATGGCAAATCCCAGCGGGTCGTCCGGAATCCCGTTCTTTTTCGAGATAAAGGTTCCCGCTCCCTGGCGGATGGTGACAATATTGCGGGATACCAGAATCCGCAGGGCTTCCCGGACGGTATTGCGGCCCGCCCCCAGAAGCTGGCACAGCTCCATCTCCGTGGGAAGTTTGTCCCCTGCCGTGTACCCTCTCTCATGAATCATATCCAGCAGCTTTTCCGCCGTCTTCTCACCCAGAGTCTGCTTCTCCATGGCTCCTCCTGTTCTCATCCCTTTATACTTTCACAATGTGATATCCCGCCGCCTTGGACAGCCGGTTCATGATGGCCTGCCCCAAATGGTCCTCCGGAAAGCTTTCCGAAAAAATGTAATCTGCTTTCAGGTCGTCAAATTCCCTTAAAAGGGCGTAGAGATTGTGGGCTACCGTTTCCCTTCTCGTTCGGGAGCCAATACTCCTCACCAGTCCCTTGGGATACGTTTGCCTGGACTCATCGGTACAGATGATTCCCACCCGGAACCCTTCCGCCAGCTTCTCCTCTGCCAGCTGTCGCACCTTTTCGGTCATGCGCTCCAGGCTGTCCGGACTTTCCATATCCCCGTCCTCCGGCTCCACCAGAGTCAAATCCGCCTTGGGCGCATAGTGCTTGTACTTCATGCCCGGCGCCTTGGGGCGCAAATCGGCGGACACGGGGCCGAGAATGGCAGGGTCAATCTGCACCTCCCCCAGGACCTCTTCCAGCATCTCCATGGTGATGGCTCCCGGCCTCAGGACTGTGGGCGTCTCCACGGAAACGTCCACGATGGTGGATTCCACACCGATTCCCACCGGGCCTCCGTCAATAATCATATCGATTCTTCCGTCCATATCCTGAAGTACATGCTGGGCCGTGGTAGGACTGGGACGGCCGGAGGTGTTGGCGCTGGGCGCTGCCACCGGCACCCCCGCCAGGGCAATCAGACGGTTTGCCACCGGGTCGCTTGGCATCCGCACCGCCACCGTATCCAGTCCCCCTGTTGTCCCGTAGGGAACCAAATCGCTTTTGGGAAAAATCAGAGTCATGGGGCCGGGCCAGAAGGCGTCCATCAGCTTTTTCGCTTTCTCTGATACCTGGGATACCAGGGGGTAAACCTCCTCCATAGAGGAAACATGAGCAATCAGCGGATTGTCCGAAGGACGCCCTTTAGCCTCGTATATTTTCCTGGCCGCTTCCTCATCCAGGGCATTGGCTCCCAGCCCGTAGACGGTTTCCGTCGGGAACGCCACAAGGCCGCCTTCTCTGAGAATCCTGGCGCCTTCTAACAATTCCTCGTCCCTGGGTTTTTGGGGGTATTCTATCTCAATTATCTTTGTCTTCATTTTGCCGTACCACTCTTTCGTTCTCAATCTTCTATATCTCTCTAATCCTTCTGCCCCGTAACCGCCTTCGGGTCCACCGCATCCCGCAGGGCATCCCCGGCGAAGTTAATCGCCACCACCAGGATTACAATCAGCAGCCCCGGAGGGATCCACAGCCAAGGCTGGGAGGTAAGAACTGTCAGGGACTGGGCGCTGTTTAGCATATTTCCAAGGCTGGCCGCCGGGGGCTGTACTCCCATACCCAGAAAGCTCAAAGATGCCTCATCCAGCATGGACAGAGCCATCACCGAGGTGGCGTACACCAATATGGGGGCCACGGTGTTGGGGAGGATTTCCGAAAACAGGATATGCCTCAGGGGCATGCCCGCCACAAGATTGCTTTTCACGAAATTGCTCTCCCTGAGGCTTAACACATTTCCCCGGACCAGGCGGGCAATGCCTGGCCAGTCCACGAACCCCAGAATCAGGATGATACTCCAAAGCCCCGGCTCAAAGATGGCCGCCGCCACCAGCACCAGGAGAATATAAGGGAAGGACATGACCATGTCCGTAAAACGCATGATGACCATATCCAGCCATCCCCCAAAATAGCCGGACAGCAGCCCCAGCATCACCCCCACTGCTGTAGAAATGGCAGTAGCCAGGATTCCCACCATCAGGGAAACCCTGGTGGCGTACAGAAGGCGGCTTAACATATCTCTCCCAATCTGGTCCGTCCCCAGCCAGAAATCCGGACTGGGCGGGGCTCCAAAGGGGCCTACGATGGCCTCAGGGTCATAGGGAGCAATCACCGGAGCGAAGAGGGCGGCCAGTCCGATGACCACCAGCACCGCCAGACTCACTACCCCCAGATGGTGGCGCTTAAAACGCCTCCAGACCGTCTGCAGATAGCTTTCATTTGTAAGATTCCTTTCTTTCTTCATGGAACGCTCCTCATCAATACTGGATGGTGGGGTCCACCACCGCATACAGAATATCCGTAATCAAATTTCCCAGCAGCACCACCACGGCCGACAGCAGGCAGACTCCCATGATGACCGGATAGTCCCGGCTCATAATGGCGCTCATGGTCATCAGTCCCAGGCCCGGCCAGGAAAACAGCTGCTCCACGATTACCGCGCCCCCAAAGAGCACCGGAATCTGCATGCCGATGACCGTTACGATGGGAACCATGGCGTTGCGCAGGGCATGCTGTCCGATGACACGCCTGCGCCCGATTCCCTTAGCCCGGGCCGTCCTCAGATAATCCTGCTGAAGGATTTCCAGCACCGCGCTTCGGATATAGCGGATATTGGTCCCCGCCATGGACACTGCCAGCACCAGGACAGGCATCACCATATGGACCGCCACATCCGCCGCCCCTCCGGAGGTACCCAGTGTGGTCATGCCCCCGGAAGGCAGGATTCCCAGCTTCACCGTAAACAGATAGACCAGCAGCAGGGACAGGAAAAAGCTCGGGATGCTGCTCCCCAAAAAGGAAAAGGTCACCACCGCGTAGTCTCCCTTGGAATACTGATGAATCGCACTGTAAATGCCCGCCGGAACGGCGATTAAAAGGCTTACCAGCAGTGACACCCCCATCAGCAGAAGAGTGGGGCCCAAGTGGCTTCCGATCATAGCGCTGACCGACTGGTAGCTTTTAATGGAATAGCCCATATTTCCCTGGAGCAGTTTCCCCACCCACATCAGATACTGAATGTAAAATGGCTGGTCCAGTCCCAGGGCCGCCTCCCGCACCGCAATAGCCTCCTGGGACACCCTGGGGCCCGCCATCATTTCCAGCGGATTTCCCGCCAGGCACATGATGGCGTAATCAATGATGGTGATTCCGATTAAAGTAGGAATGGCAATTAAAAGCCGCTTTAAAATATATTTTCCCATGGCGCGTTCACTCCTTCCCCGCGTATTCCCGGGCCATCACCGGGCAGGCTGCCAGATGGCTCTCATCTCCCATCACCGGCAGCAGCTCCGGCACCTTCCGTGAGCATTCCTCCTGCCGGTAAGGACATCTGGGATGGAAGGGACAGCCCTCCGGAGGATTCATGCTGGAGACCACTTCTCCTTCCAGAAGTTCCCCTTCCCTCCGATCCCTTGGATCCGGCGATGGTACGGCTGCAAACAGGGCCCGGGAATAAGGATGCACCGGCTCTTCAAAAAGCTGCTCTCTGTCTGCCAGCTCCACAATCCGCCCCAGATACATCACTGCGATCCGGTCGCTGACATAGTTTACCGCTCCCAGTCCATGGCCGATAAAAATGCAGGTCAAGTCCAGCTCCTTCTGTAAATCCCGCAGCAAATTCAGAATCTGGGCCTGGATGGACACATCCAGAGCACTGACCGGCTCATCGCAGACCAAAAGTTCGGGATTCAGGGATAAGGCCCTGGCAATGCAGATTCTCTGCCTCTGGCCCCCGGAAAATTCGTGCGGATACCGGCCCAGGGCGTTGACCGGCAGCCCCACCATATCCAGAAGCTCTTTCAGTTTCCCTTCCAGTCCGTCCCTGGATACGATTTTGTGGTACAGCATAGGCTCCGAAAGGATTTCATACACATGCTTTCTGGGATTCAGGGAAGAAAAGGAATCCTGAAACACCATCTGAAGCTGGGTCCGAACCGGTTTCAGCTCTCTGGGCCTCATGGTCCCCAGGTCCATTCCCTTATAGTAGATTTTCCCCTCTGTAGGGCGCTCCAGCCCTACAATCTGCCGGCCCAGGGTAGACTTTCCGCAGCCGGACTCCCCTACCAGCCCCAGGGTTTCCCCGGCCCGGACAGAGAAGCTGACGCCGTTGACCGCCTTCACCTGGCCGATTTGGTGGGTGATGATGCCCCCTTTGACCGGGTAATACTTTTTCAGGCCCTCCACCTTCAGGATGGGCGTATTTTCATGTTCCCTCTGCTCCATCACCGCACCTCCTTCCAGCAGCGGACCAGATGCGTTTCTCCTGCATGCCGCTCCTTCTGAGGCTCATGGCAGCGCTCCTCGCAGTACGGACAGCGGTCCGCGAAACGGCAGCCCGTGATCTGATCATAATGTTCCGGCACTACTCCGCCAATGGACTCCAGGCGATTCTCTCCTGTTGTTCTCCCCTTTCCCATTCTGGGTACGGAAGGCACAGACTGCAGCAAAGCCCGGGTATAAGGGTGGGCCGGATGGTCGAACAGCTCCAGCACGGGAGCCTGCTCCACAATCTGTCCCGCATACATCACCATCACCCGGTCCGCCATCTGTGCCACCAAGCCAATGTCATGAGTTATAAGAATCACGGACATATTCAGTTCTCTCCGAAGCTGCCGGATCAATTCCATAATCTGAGCCTGGATCGTGACGTCCAAGGCCGTAGTAGGCTCGTCAGCAATCAGCAGCCTGGGATTGCAGGCCAGCGCCATAGCAATCATCACCCTCTGTCTCTGTCCTCCTGACAGCATATGCGGATATTTCTTCATAACGGCTTTGGCATCCGGCATCCCAACCTTGTTCAGCAGGGAAAGCGCCCTCTCATCTGCCTTTGCCCGGCTAAATCCCATGTGAACCCGGATACTCTCCGTAATCTGCCGTCCGATAGTAAACACCGGATTTAAGGAGGTCAATGGATCCTGAAAAATCATGGAAATTCTGTCTCCTCTGAGGCGGTCCAGCTCCTCCTCTTTCATGTCAAGGAGATCCTTTCCTTCAAACAAGGCCTCTCCCGCGCTCACCCGGCCTCCCCTGCCCAAAAGTCCCATTAAAGACAGAGATGTCACGCTTTTCCCACAGCCAGACTCCCCCACCAAACAGAGGATTTCACCGGAATCTACGAAAAAGGAGATGCCATCCACGCTTGTCATCTCCCCTCCATCCCCCTGAAATACGGTTGTCAGATTCTTTACTTCCAATAAATGGGGCATAATACTCCCTTCCCGCCCTGCGGCTTAACCTCCGAAAAGGCTCTTCCAGATGAAACTGGCGAGCCTTTTCCTGTTTTTTCAAATGCTCAGAACTGCCTGAGCTCTTGCCTTTTTCTACTCTGCAACATCCCACTGCTCTACGTGGTTGAAGAATCCGTAAACTGTAGGCGTAACCCCTGTAAGCCTCTTGTTCACCGCTCCCAAAGAGCTGATCACGTAGGCGGAAAACATAGGAACATCCTCCTGTACCCTCTGATCGATGACGGAATAGAGTTCCCTGGTATCTTCGGTATCGTTTACCAGAGGAATCTGGGCCAGGGCCTCCTCCACCTCGGGAGACGTATAGCCCGTCCAACTTTCCTCTCCTCCCAACAGCCAGGCCACATCGGCATAGGGATCAACCGGCGCATAGGTGTACTGAACAGCCAATACATCGAACTCGCCTCTGGTAGCCACATCCATCAGAGTAGCGAAATCCACCGTCTGAATCTGGGCATTGATTCCCACTGCCGCCCACTGGGCCACTATGATAGCCGCCGCATTGACAAAGGTGCTGTCCCCGGAATTGATATAGAACTTCAGGGTCTGTGAAGAATCCCATCCCGCCTCCTCCAACAGGGACTTGGCACGGTCCGGATCATAGGAGACCGGGGTGATCGTCTCGTCAAAATAGGGGCTGATCGAGGAAAGGAATCCGTCTATCACTTCTCCGTGTCCCTTTAAGAGCTGGTCCAAAATCTGCTGCCGGTCAATCGCGCAGAGCATAGCCTGACGCACTCTGGCGTCCTGCAGGTTTTGAGTGCGGATAAATACCGACTGGTTTGTCACCGGATCTCCGTAAACCGCCTCCACATTTTCCAGCGCCTCCACGCTCTCATAATCCTCTACCGGGAAGGCGCTCATGGTCTGCTGGGCCACATCGATTTCGCCGGAGCTTAAGCCCGCGTAAAGCTGGCTGCCCTCCACAATGCGGATGTTCAGCTTGTCGATTTTGGGCGCTCCCTTCCAGTAGTTTTCATTTGCCGTATAGGAAATATAATGATTCTGGTCATAGTCCGTCACCATAAAGGGGCCGCTGACCACATCCGGATGGTTGAACCATTCATTAGAAGTCAGCTCCTCGTCGGAAAAGCCTTCGATTCTATGTTTGGGAAGGGGCATAAGATAGCGGGCATAGGAATTCTGGAAGGTAGCTAGTGCCATGGGCTCCTTTGTGGTAAAGCGGACCGTCTGATCATCCACCTTCACAATTCCTTCGATATGGTCTGCCCCCTGTTCCGTAAACCCATCGTCTCCTACGCCCTCAAAAGCATAGTACATCATAGCCGTATTTCCAATCACCGGGCTGGTAAGCTTCAGGGCGGTGTAAAGCACATCGTCCGCTGTCACCGGCTGGCCGTCGGACCATGTAGCCTCCGGATTGATATGCACCAGAAAGTTATTCGTATCCTCCGCCGTAATGGAATCTGCCAGCATCCCCTCAAAATTCAGATCCGCATCCAGCTCTACTAAGGGCAGAAACATCAGTCCCGTCGCGTATTTATTTACCTCTCCGCCGTCCATCAGCAGTGGATTTAAGGTTCCCAGGGTGTTGGTCACACCTACATTCACAATCTTTTCTCCGGGCTGTCCCTCTGTCTGAGCCTGACTTCCCGTCTGTCCTCCGGTCTGAGTCCCGCTGCCGGAACTGCTGCCGCCGCAGGCTGCCAGAGAAAAGGCCACCACAGCTGCCATTCCCAGAGCCGCAAGCCTCTTTCCAAAATTTCTATTTTTCATAAACTCCTCCTTGACCATTGTTTACCGGTTGGGGTTCCTTTCAGCGCAAAACTTCTGTTTTACGCATCTGTTCAGGACAGCAGCCTGAACAGCAACTTTAGTACCTTGTATTTATACCATCGGACCGGACAAATGTCAATCCAAACGCGGGAAAGCCCGCCTTTTACCGGGCTTTTCGCACAATCAGAGTGGTATAGTAGCCTGCATCCGAAGGCAGCTCTTCCAGAGAATGGAAAATCCTCTCTCCTTCCATGCCGCACCGCTCTACCGCCGTCACCTCGTCGCCTCTGGCTTCCAAAAGCTCCTTCACCGTCCCCAATTCCTTCCCCGACTTCATCAGCACCTTCACGCCGGGAAGCTTTAATGCCTCCTCCACCTGGTAGGAGGAAGGGAGAATGTGCAGCTGCTCAGGACCGCTGACCAGAGCCTCCCCCAATCTGGCAGATGCCGCGCAGAAGGAAGTAACCCCGCTGACCATTTCCACCGGCCATCCCCTTTTTTTCAGAATTGTTGCCGGATACATACAGCTGGCATAGACGGAGGCGTCCCCCAGCGTCAGGTAGGCCACATCCTTTCCTTCTGACAAAATTCTTTCAATGGCCCCTGCGGCCTCCTTATGGCTTTCCTCCAGATTCCTGCGGTCCTTCGTCATAGGCATGGACAAAGGCAGGATCTCCTTTTCATCCAGCTGCGGCACCGCTCCGCGGGCAATGGCGTAGGCCACGCATTTCATCCGCTCCCCGCAGGTATCCTTCCCCTCCATCAGCCCTGCGGCTCTCCTGTCCGCCGACAGCGCGATCACCTGGCACTGACGGATTATCCGAACCGCCTTTAAGGTCATCAGTTCCGGGTCCCCGGGACCCACGCTGACGCAATATAATGTTCCCTTCATGACAGATTCTCCTCCCGTAAAAGTCCTCCCGGCGCTCTCCCATCCGTATTTCCCAGGCTGACGCCCAGAAGCTTTGCCAGCAGCGGTCCTTCATCCACCAGCCTCATACTGCCGATTCTGGCCCCCGGTATAAAATCCGGACCAGCTCCGAAAAAGATGGTCTGGTATCCTGCCTTGGTGGGCAGATAGCCGTGGGTTCCCGCATGGAGTCCGCTGCCGTAGCCCGCCTGGCGAAAAGGCTCCTCCGCCTCGTTTTGATAAAAAAAGCCGTCCCTGGCCTCCAGCATAAAGGTGCAGTCCCGATTAGCCCCCATGCGCTGAATTTCCGGCTGCTCAAAGATCTGCTCCAGCCCGGAAGAAGGGTTCTCCTTCCACTGCTCCAAAAAATTCCTCACTTGAGCCGCCAGATGACGGTCCCTGCGGTTTTTCAGATAAATATAGCAGGCCCCGTCGCATTCTCTGGCCAGCACCCGCCAGTTGGAAATTACCCCTTTTTTCACTGTCAGCCAGCCCATTTTCCGAAACCAGTAATTGGGATAAATGGCCATAGACACATCCTTCTGGCAATGGTCCCCCAGAATCACCACATTGGTCTTCTGCTCCAGCCCCTGGCTATCCAAAAGGCTCATCAGTTCTCCCAGGCGCCGGTCATGGCGCTGGAGGGCGTCCTGGATGCCAGGAACGGAAACACCGAATATGTGGCGGTTGGAATCCACATCCGTAAAATGGGCCAAGGTCACATCCGGTCGAAAACGCTTCATCGTGTACAACAGGGAGGCCTGGACAAAATTATCCAGTCTGGGCTGGCTGGCCCCCTGAATCATATAGCCATACCGGCGGTAAAGGTCAATCTGGTAAAGAGGAGTTCCATTTCTCATACTGACGGAAATCTGATTCTCCCAAGGCTGGTTGGCCCAGACCTCCGGAAGGTTATAGCGGATTTTCGCCCTGCCCGTCACCGGCCACAAAAGGGCGGCCACCCGCATCCCCTGCTTTCTGGCCTCATCGTACAAGGTCGTTCCCCGGATGTAGCGCCTCTGCCACAGCCAATCCGGCTTCCGTTTTTCCGGCTGAACCTTGTGGTTGTTGACAATGCCGTGACGCGCCGGATACAGTCCGGTCACAATACTGGTGTGAGCCGGATAGGTCAGGCTTGGATAAACGCTTAAGACCCTTGCGCAGCCCGCGGCACGTTTGAAGAATGCCCGAAAATGAGGCAGGGTATTCATATAGGGCAGGTCAATGGTTCCCACCGCATCCAGCGACAATACAATCAGCCGGTTTTTCTCCTGTTTATTCATTCCAATTCATCCTCTTTCGATTTCAGCCATTCCATATGACGTTTAATCTGCCGCTCATAGCCGTTGTCCGATGGTTGATAAAAGACCATCCCCGTCAGACCGTCAGGCAGATACTGCTGCTTTACATAGTGCTTGGGATAATCGTGGGCATAGCGGTAGCCAGCTCCATGTCCCAGCTTCTCTGCCCCCTTGTAGTGCTTATCCTGCAGATGGACCGGAACCGGCATGGTTCTGGTTTCCTCCACGGTCTGCTGAGCCTGGCTGATGGCCATGCAGGCCGCGTTGCTCTTGGGCGCCGTTGCCACATAGGTCACTGCCTGGGACAGGATAATGGCCGCCTCCGGCATGCCTACCCGCTCCACCGCCTGAGCTGCGCTGACGGCCACCGTCAGTGCCTGCGGGTCCGCGTTTCCCACGTCCTCGGAAGCGCAAATCATAATCCGGCGGGAAATGAACTTAATGTCCTCCCCGGCATAAAGCATCCGGGCCAAATAGTAAACCGCTGCATCCGGATCCGAGCCCCGCATGCTTTTGATAAATGCGGAAATCGTATCATAGTGGTTATCTCCGCCCTTATCATAATACACCGCCCGCTTCTGAATGCACTCCTGGGCCGTATCCAGGCCGATGTGAATTTTCCCGTCTTCCCTGCTGCGCTCCGTCGTCAAAACTCCCAATTCCACCGCGTTTAAAGCGGCCCTGGCATCCCCGTTGGCCGTATCCGCCAGAAAGTCCATGGCCTCCGGGTCCATCACCGCCCCGTAGGCTCCCATTCCTCTCTCCTCGTCGGTCAGGGCCCGGCGGATCAGCTCCTTGATGTCCTCTTTCTCCAGGGGCTTCAGCTCGAAAATCCTGGACCGGGACAAAAGAGCGCCGTTTACCTCAAAATAGGGATTTTCCGTGGTAGCCCCGATGAGAATCAGGGTCCCGTCCTCCACAAACGGAAGCAGGTAGTCCTGCTGTCCCTTGTTGAAGCGATGAATCTCATCCACAAAAAGGATGGTCTTTCTGCCGTACATCCCCATATTGTCCTTGGCGGCCTTTACCACGTCCTCCATATCCTTTTTCCCTGCCACCGTGGCGTTAATCTGCCGGAAATCAGAACTGGTAGTGTTGGCAATCACCCTGGCCAAGGTGGTTTTTCCTGTGCCGGGTGGGCCGTAAAAAATCACGGACCCCAGCTTGTCCGCCTGGATGGCCCGGTACAGCAGCTTGTCCTTTCCAATAATGTGGCCCTGTCCCACCACCTCATCCAGGGTCCTGGGGCGAAGCCTGGAGGCCAGAGGCGCCTCCGACTTCATCTGTTTTTCTCTCATATAGTCAAATAAATCCAAAGCAGCATACACCGCCTTTCTTTTTCAGTGGTACTTTTTCAGGACATCCGATGTGAACATCAGTCGATCAGCAATTCATCTGCCGTAACAAAAGTATATCCTCCGGCACTCAGCCTGTCAACAATCTCCAGGGCCGCCTCCACCGACTGGGGATAGATGTCGTGCATCAATATGATATCCCCATCCTCCACATCTTTCAAGACCCGGTCCACAATCTGAGCCCGGTCTTTCAGCTTCCAGTCCAGGGAATCCACGGTCCAAAAAACCGGAGTCAAGTCCAGGGTACAGTCCAGCTCCTCGTTCCACTCTCCGTAGGGAGGGCGGATGTACTGAGGCTCTTCTCCGGTAATTTCCTGAATCAGACGGCTGGTTCTGTCCACCGCCTGACACACTGCCCGGCTGTCCGCTTTGGTCAGCAGCAGATGGCTGTAGCTGTGGTTTCCCACCAGATGCCCCTCCTCCTTCATCCGCAGGACCAGGTCCTCGTTCCCCTCAATATTCTGGCCCATGAGGAAAAAGGAGGCCTTCACTCCCCTGTTTTTCAAACCGTCCAGCAAATCCTCCGTACATTCCCGGTCCGGCCCGTCGTCAAAGGTCAGGGCCACGTATCCCCGGTGAATGACTGCTTCCTCATCCCCGGAGGAGACAGGAGCAGCCGGGCCCCCAGCCGCGTACATCTGTCCCAAAAACAGGAGAAAGGCCAGGTCCAGAACTGCTATCAGTTCCAGAATCCTGACCTTTACTTTCATATTCATATCCGCTTCTCCTGTTTCCCTCTCTCTTCCATTATATGAGGGATTTTGAAGAAACATGAACCGCTATCCTGTAACTCCCGGTCCGCCGTTGACGCCTTCTATAATTACCGGTCCCGGAGCAGAGCCGCTCTCCTGGGTCTGCTGGCTCTGTGTCTGCTGCGTTTCAGCCGTCTGACTGCCGGTCTGAGAGCCCTCTGTCTGCTGTGCGTCCGTCTGCTGAACCTGGCTCAGGGCGCCGCTTCCATCCGCATTGTATGACACTCCGTCCACAGTGACCGTTGTATTGGCGTACATAAAGCCGTCCGCAGGGTCTAAATAATAATTCACCCCATTGACATTGATCAGACCGGTCTGCATCACGCCTGAGCTGTTAAAGTAGTACCACTGTCCGTTAACCTGCTCCCAGTCCGTCACCATCTGGCCCTGGCCATTGAAGTAATACCAGCCTCCGTCCATCTCTCTCCAGCCCGTAGCCATGGAACCGTTTCCTCTCAGGAAATAGCGGCTTCCTCCCACGGTAATCCAGCCAGTCTGCATCACGCCTTGGCTGTCGGAGTAGTACCAAACCCCGCCATCGTCAATCCAGCCCTTGGCAAGCGCTCCGCTGGCGCTTAAATAGTACCATTTTCCATCCTGGCTGGTCCAACCCACTGCCATTCTTCCATTGGATTCCAGGAAATACCGGTTTCCATTGTCCTCAATCCAGCCAGTCTGCATTACCCCGGTGCTGGGGTTCGTATAATACCAGAGTTGTCCATCCTGGACCCAGCCTTTGTCCGCCGCTCCGGAGCTTCCCAGATAATACCAGGAGCCGTCCCGGTCCTTCCAGCCGTACTGCATTTGACCGGTGGATTCATCCAGATAATAAAGCTCTCCGCTCTCCGTCAGCCAGCCGGTTTCCGCCAGACCGTCGGACCCCATGTAATACCAGCCCTCCCCATCGTTGATCCAGGCGTCCTTCTGCATGGCATAATTCTGATAATAGTATGTATTCCCTCCGATTGTTCTCCAGGTATTGGCCGGAATCACGGAGGTGAAGTCGCTGAACTGGAAATCGATGTCCACGTTCCCGCTGATTCCATTGATGGAGCCGGTATTGGTCGCCTGCCACATCACCGGATTGGAGTAGGAAGGTCTCGCAGAATACCGGGCTACCCATACGGGATAATCCATCTTAGACATGTCCAGCTTATTGTTAAGCCAGTTCTCATTGGCATAAATGATAGGATAATAACCCGCATCGGAAATTCTCTGGCAGAAGGCGTTGGCGATGGCCGCCAGCTCATCCTTGGACAGCACACCCTGGGCGTCGTCCTCCATATCAAAGGCCACCGGGTAGGATACCGGATAGTCTTTGATCAGGTCCAGTACAAAATCCGCCTCCTGGACCGCCATATCCGTAGTAGTGGCAAGGGAATAGATGTAGACGCCCACCTTCACCCCTGCGGCGTGGGCCGCCTGGATGTTTTGATGAAAATAAGGATCCACCGCGCCTCTGGACCTGGTTCCAAGCATCACAAAGGAAACATCATCCGCCGCCACCTGGCTCCAGTCAATATCTCCCTGCCACCGGGATACATCGATTCCCCTGGCTATAACATTGGTAATGGCGGATCCGTCCGGCATGCGGTAGGCCCCTCCCGAGTATTCCCAAGAGGTATCCGAGGTACTGCTTCCCGTCTGGCTGCCGCTTGCAGAGCTGCCGGACTGTGATGTGCTTCCTCCAACGTTTACCACCCCCGGCCCCCCGGATGTGCTTGCTGCTCCCGTTTCCCCAGGCCCTGCCGCCCAGGCCGTAACCGGCGCCATAGCGGACAGCACTGCCGCCAAACCGGCTGCCGCAGCTCTGCGGCGGACCAACGCCCCTCCGCAGAAGACCGTTCTGCAACGTATCTTATGTCTCATATAATCCTCTCTTTTCTCAGCCCGGTCCATCGGTCCGCCCTGGCTGCAGACCCTGGGAGGCTGTCTCCTTGCTGGTGCTGCCGCTTGTAGAACTGGAAGGCGACTGGCTGGAAGATGAACCGGAACCGGATACTCCCGGTCCATAATTGCTGGTGTTATTGTTGTTTGTAGAACTTGTTCCCGGACTCTGAGCTGTCACTCCCCCGGCATTCTGGCAAACGCCGCTGGAATCAAAGGTGTAGGAGGAGCCATCGATGGTCAGAGTAGTACCTGCCGCCATCTTGCCCGTAGAAGGATCCAGATAATAATACTTTCCGGAAACCAGAATCCAGCCGGTCAGCATATGGCCGTTATCATTAAAATAGTACCAGCTGTTATCAATCTGCTCCCATCCCACCGACATCTTGCCGGCAGCGTCCATATAATATTTGCTTCCATTGCTGTCTGTAAGCCAGCCGGTCAGCATGTGACCGTCGGTATCCAGATAATAGTAGTCGTCGTTAATCTTATTCCATCCGGTTTTCATTTTACCGTCTTCCCCGAACAGAAACCACTGGTCTTTAATCTGAGCCCAGGCGTTGACCACGCATTTCCCATTGCTCTGGAAATAATACCAGGCGCCATCCATCTCCCGCCAGCCGGTAGCCATATCGCCGCCGCCCCTCATATAGTAGTAGGAAACATCTCCATTGCCCTTATCAATCTTCAGCCAACCGGTTACCATGGCTCCATCGTTCATCATGTAATACCACTTGTTGTCCGTATTCACCCAGCCAGTGGCCATAAGGCCGCTTGGCTTAAAAAAGTACCAGGTCCCATTAATCTGCTGAAAACCAGTACACATATAACCGGTGGACAGATCCATATAATAATAGCCGTCACTGGTCTGGATCCATCCCTTCTTGGCCGCCCCGTTTTCCATATAAACCCACTGTCCGTTTGACTTGTCCCATCCATCTGCATATGCCGTAAACGCAGTTCCCAGCGACAATGCGCCGATCAGAGCTGCCGCAGCCAGATATCTCCGATATTTTCCGCGTAACATCCCAACAATCCCTCCTCCATTTTGTACTTTAAGACACGTAGGGGCCCACGAAATGGTTCCGCAGGGCAGCCCGGGGCCGGCTCCGGCCCCGGGCTCGCGGGCTTCGCCCTATAGGCATAAAGACAGGGGAGCCGGCTTTTGTGCGGGCACAACGCCGGCTCCCCTGTCTTTATGCCCGCACTGCTCATTGCCAACACGAACATTATATCACAGCGCAGGAACGAATGCGTAACATTTTTATTACAATTTTCGTAACAATTCAGGCCTGTCAAAGAGACCAGGTGCCCTCGGGGTGTGAGCCATTCTGAATTGTTCCCCAAATTATTCTATATAATTAGGCAGCTGACAGCCCTTTTCACAGAGAATCCGGTATAATTCCTTTGACGGACGCGTCAAATTCTCGATGCTGTCCGCATAGATGACCGCCCACTGCCATACAGGATGATAACGCTCTTCAATCCGATAATACTTGATTTTATTACCTGTTTTATAGGTTCTGGCGAATATGCTGGGAATCAATGAAATTCCCAATCCGCTGGCCACCAGACGGATTACCGTTTCAATATTGGCCGATTCCATCATTACTTCATAATCATTGCCCAAATTCGCAAGAATCCGGTCCGCCGCCATTCTGGTTTTCTTTACATGTCTGGTCAGAATGAATTCTTCCCCTCTTAATTTTTCCAAATCCAGGTACTTTTCCCCGCTGCCCTCCTTTTGATAAGCACGGTCATTCAAAGGATGGCCGCTGGGAAGCGCCACATAAATCGGGTCTTCGTAAAACACCTGATAGCTTACATTTGCATTTTTCAGAGGCAGACAAAGAATCGCGATTTCCAAAGCTCCAATCAGAAGTTTTTCTTCCAGATCCATGCTGTTTTCTTCCACAATTTCAATTTTTATATTCGGGTACTGCCTTTTAAAATTCAAAAGCAGTTCAGGAAGCACTAAAGCGCCCAGACGTTCTGCTGTTCCGAGGCGGAGAACGCCTCTGTGCATCTGATTCAGCTCGCAAAACTCCATTTCCACATCGTCATATAGCTTCATAATCTGGTACGCCTTCCTTACAAGGCACTCCCCGGCGTACGTAGGGATCATTCCGTTGGGCCTTCTGACAAACAATGCCTCTCCCAGGGAATCCTCCACCTTTGTCAGGCATTTGCTGAGGGCCGGCTGAGTAATATAAAGTTTCTGGGATGCCCGGGCCATGCTTCCCTCTTCTGCAATCGCTATAATCTTCTCCAGGTCACTTTTATTCATTCTATTGACTCCTCAAAACTCCCTCTATTCAAATCCTTTATGCCAGAACGGGAAGTTTATATACATTTTCCAGATTTAAAATCTGCGTAAACACATCTTCAAGCCAACCTGCGTCATACCCGCTGCAGCAGGAACGAATCTTTGCTAAAATTTGCCGGTCTGTAAGCGGAGAATCCACACTGCCTGAGGCATCTCCGATTTCTTCACCGACGACTGTTCCATCCTTCAAAAAGACATCCATACGGCAGCCCCAATGGGATGGATACTGTTCGGTAAAACGCGCATCCTCCACTACCTTGATTTTTCTCATCAGCGTTCTGACCTCGCCTCTTGCAATCGATTCCGGCTCAAAATCTTTCAGTCCCACTGCTCCATACATCAAGGCACAGGCCGAGGTATAGGGGGTAGAAAATTTTGCCTCTGTGGGAAGCTTTGGCTCCAGGCTGCTCTCGGAAAGGCCGCACTGCTTCAGCCCTACCAGGTATGTTTTTACCTCCACCTTTTCAATATCTTCCCAGTGAATCTGCTCTTTTTCCCGCAGCTTAATGCCAGCGTCAATGGCGCAGTGGGTACTTCTGCAGCAAGGATACGGCTTTTTGTCCATTTTCCGTATTTCATATATCTGTCCAAGTCCGGCACTTACAAGGGAATAATCATATTCATCTGACATCATCGGAAATATCCCTCCGTCCTCTGCATCCAAAATATGGAATGATCCTCTCATCCCTCCAAGGACCAGCAGACAGGACTCCAGACCATTCACCGCCGCTCTGCCCGGATGGAGAATTTTATTGGTAGCTCCATCGCTTAAGAAAGCCCATGTAGACCCAGCCTGAGTTCCGGCCAGTCCAAAGGCGCCCATAATCTGATCTGCGGAAAAGCCTAAAAGTTTCCCACAAGCGGCTGCAGCTCCAAAGCTTCCCGCTGTTCCTGTTGCGTGCCATCCCTTATTCCGGTGGCTGGAAACCCCAAAGCCCATTCCAATTCTTGCCATCACTTCATATCCGCAAATTACTGCTTCCAAAAGCTCCTTTCCGCTTTTTCCCAAATATTCAGCCATCCCCCAGGCTGCCGGAATTACCACCGTACCAATATGAGTCTTGGAATTTGTATGGACATCATCCAATTCCAGAATATGCCCCATCATACCATTTAAAAACACAGCCCTTCTCAATGGGGCCTGTTTTCCGCTCCCCCAAAGGGACACTTGTCTTCCTCTGCATTCTCCATCATAAGAAGAATAAACTTCTTCAATTTCCTTAAGCATAGAGTTGTCCCTTGCTCCCAGAGCCTGGCCTACCGTATCCAGAATACAGTATTTCGCAGCTTTCAGGACCTCCTCCCCGGCATCCTCCAAACAGAATTTTTCAATAAATTCGGCAAGCTCTTTCAATTGTTTCATTTTCCATTCTCCTTTATGCATATTGCATAATTTTCAACTGTCAATTGTTATATTAGAGAATCTTTTTACATTTGTATAATGAAACAAAGTTTGAACCCACATAACTTTTTGTCAATAGCTTACCGTTTTTCCTCCTCTGGGAATCGGCCTCCCATCCCTTTGCAACCCTATAATTAATTCTCCGGTACATCCTGAACGGAAGCCCTCAGTTTTTTATAATAATGCTTCGCATACCGATACATAATGATGGTATACTCCCCAAACTCCTGCCCCAGGGCCTTTTTATAAACCGCCCACTGACTCCAGAGGAATCCCCCCAGGGCGGCGTAGGCGTAGGTGACAAAACGTTCCTTCTCATCCGGCCGGCGGCCCAGGTAGAGCTCCAGCAGATGGTCCAGCTGCTCATCATCGTAATAGGAGTAAATAGCGCACATGGCCACGTCAATCAGGGGGTCGCACATGCCCGCATACTCCCAGTCCAAAAGCCGCAGCCGACCATCCGGCAGAATCAGGCCGTTGTCCACATTGGCATCAATGTGGCAAAGACAAAGAGGCCGCTCCATCTCATCCAGACGGTCCATCAGCCAGTTCATCTGCTCCCTCACCTGTCCGTAGTCCTCAAACAGCACCCCGCCATGGGTTTTGCACAGCGTTTCATAGAAATCAATCCGCTCCCTCATATCAAAACGGTGGGAAACCCGGACGCCACCCTGATGCAGGGTACGGATTAGCCCCATAAAGCGCTCCATATCCGTCCAGCTTTCTGCGGATACATTCCGGGAATCCGGGAAATATTCCGCAATCTTATATCCGTTTTCCGGATTCAGATAAATTAGGTTCTCTGTGATTCCCAGCTGACGGACCGCCTCATAGGCCTGCGCCTCCTGGACACGGTTGACCAGAAGCTCCGTCCCCGGCCCGGGAATCCGGCAGATGTACTGTTTCTCCTCCACCTGGAACAAGAAGGACTGATTGGTCATGCCGGCTTTCAGGCAGCGGATACCCTGGATTCTGGATTCCGGCACCCGGAATACCCGTGCCACCAGGGCCATCGCCTCATTGTCCGAATGGTTCCGGTACCTGGGGTCAAATGCCCTGAGCTCCTCCAGATTCTCAAATTCATAAACCTGATTTTCCGGCTGGCGGTTCACATCCATCTCAATCTGCGCCCATTCTCTGGCAGGCACTCCGCTCTCCCGCTCCGCCCGCTCCAGAAGAGCAGGGTTCTCCCGCTCCAGTCTCCGTCTGGCCTCGCCGGAAAGCATATCCACATAAACCTGCTCCCAGTAGAACTGTTCCGTTCCCGGAATCTCATAGCAGGCTTCCAGGACCGGAAAGAACCGTGCTGAAAATTCCCTGGAAAAATACACCGGGCCATACATCACCCAGCTGTCTTTTCCACCCACCTTCACATCCGTAATCCGTCCCTTTTTATTGAATTCCAGGCACCATTCCCTGGTCTCCCCCTTCTGGAAGGAAGCGGAATACCAGGCCCCGCACTCATAGGAATGGTACATATTCTCCCTAAGCCAGTTATCCGAGGACAGCAGGTAGACATTTCTGCCTTCAAATAATTTTCTGGCCCGGTAGACAGTTGCCAGGGTATTTTTAGTGGAATACTCCGGATTGTAGAGGAGCTTCACCCCAAAACGGTCAATGAGATACTCAAACTTTTCCTTCAGATATCCCACCACAATCGTAATATCCGTGATCCCCGCCTCATGAAGCTGGCGGATCTGACGTTCGATCATCCGCTCGCCAAATACCTCCAAAAGACCCTTGGGCGTTTCAAAGGTAAGGGGCACAAAGCGGGAGCCAAATCCTGCCGCTATGATGACCGCCCCATCCACCTTGTAAGGCGCAAGCAGACGGCGCCCTGCATCCAGAAGCTTCCACCGCTCTTTCCCGGAATTTCCTTCCTCGATCAATCCTCTGGCCGTACACTCTTTAATCAGGCTGTTGATCGAGCCCAGGGTAAGGTCCAGGATCCGTGCCATTTCTCTTTGGGTCACAGCCGGATTCTCTAAAATTGTTCTGCATATCAGTCCATATCGGTCCATGATGATGTAATCCGCTCCTTATGTTCAAAAAATATACTTTTTAATAAGATATGAACATTATAGCACGGAATATTCAAATTGTAAAACATAAAATCCGGACGATCAGAGAATCGGCGAATAGTCGATATCCTGCGCCACCTCAAAATGAGGAATATGCTCCCTCACATATCCGGGGATCAATTTCCGTGCCAGCTCTATAAACTCCATTGCAGGCGCCGGAAGCTTTCTCATTTTTTTATAGACCAAGCCTAGCGGCCGCGTACTTACTTCTTCCTCCATGGAGCAGAATAACGGCAGACTTCCAAACTTTTCTTCCAGAATCACCGACACCGGTGCAAAAGCAAAGCCATTGCTCTCCGGAGCCATCCGATAGCAGGAACTGGCATTTTTCAATTCCAGCACGGCTGTAGGAGAAATATGATATTTGTCAAACAATCTTTTTGCCAGATAGTATGTTCCATTGCTTTTATTGGTGGAAATCAGCGGAAGCTGGGTCAAAACCTGCGGCGGAATATACTGGAGAATCCGAGCCTGATTTTCCGGAAGGGAAAGAGGCTCCAAAAGCGGATTGAAACGGCTGACTACCAGGCACATTTCCTCCCTGCACAACTCTACGAACTGCAAAAGCTCTCCCACATCGGGAATAGTTGACATGAAAAGAATATCGATCTGCTCCCGCTCCAGCATCTGCAGGAGTTCCTGAAGATTATCTTCCACCACCCGTACCTCCACAGAAGGACATAATTCGCGAAAAGCGGGAAGAATTCTGGGCAGCCAGGTATAGCTTCTTGTAGGGGACATCCCAAGTACAATCTGCTGTCTGCTTCTGCGGTAAAAATCCTTCATTTCCTGATCCAGCTCATCCCGCATTCTTTGAATCTCACGAATTTTTTCCACGTACCGGGCTCCAGCCTCCGTCATTTGTACCGGTACTGTGGACCGGTCAAAAAGCTTCAGCCCCAGTTCCCGCTCTAATCCCTGAATATATCGCGTCAGGGCCGGTTGGGATACGAAGCAGGCCGTGGCTGCCTTTGAGATGTTTTTCAGGTCGGCCACCGCTATCACATAGTCAATTTTATTTAGGTCCATCCCATTGCCCCCTTCAAATCCTCCAATGCAATACCACCAAATATATGTGATAATCACTTTCATTATAATCTTATGCAAAAGTGGTATTGGAGTTTTTTACTATAAAGAACTATATTTTTTACTGTAACATTATAAAAACTATACAGACAGCTGTCAACCCAAACGTAACATTCAAAACCAAAAGGAGGTCACAACAGATATGAGAACAGCAGATACCGCTTATATAAATGGCCGGGTATATACGGCAGACAAGGAGTTTTCCATTTGCTCCGCCTTCGCTCTGTCAGGAGACCGCTTTATCGCAGCTGGAAGCGATGAAGAAATACGCGCCTTATGTTCCCCACAGACAAAGATCATAGATTTAAACGGCAGGACCGTACTCCCGGGACTCATCGATTCCCACCTGCACATCAATAATACGGGCGCTATGAAGCTTGAACTGGACATCGTAGGTAAACAGAAGCAGGAAATAGTGAACATGGTAGCAAAAGCCCGCCAGAACGCTCATCCGGGAGAATGGATCGTAGGGCGGGGATGGCTCAATGACGAATGGCCTGATGCTTCCTTTCCCACCAAAGAAGAACTGGATGCAGTGTGTCCTGATTTTCCCGTCTATCTGAAACGTGCCTGCGGCCATGGGGCCTGGGTCAACAGCAAAGCCTTTGAAACTGCCGGTGTCACAAATGATACTCCTGATCCTGTAGGCGGAGAGTACCTGCGCAAACCGGACGGCTCCCTGCTTGGCGTTGTAACCGACCAGGCCCAGGAACCTTTTAACAAGGCCATTCCTCCCTACGGAAAAGAGCAGCTTCAAAAAATCGTCCTCCTGGCCCAGGATGAATTCTTCTCCCACGGTCTTACCACGGTCCACGATGCGGGCACCGATGAAAAGTGGATTGAAGCCTGGGAAGAGCTCTACCAAAAGCACATCCTCAAGCTTCGGATCTATGCCAGCATGAGGGTCATTGGCCGTCCCAACTACGATGAACTCTACTCCGGCTCCATGAAATATTTCCAGAAAGGGCTGCGCATCGGCATGTATGACAACCGTCTCACCGCCAGAGCCTACAAAATTTCCTGCGATGGTTCCCTGGGTGCCCGCAGCGCCTGGCTGCTGGAGGATTATTCTGACCAGCCCGGCCATAAGGGGAACGGAAAATGGACCAACGAACAGCTCTACACCATTCTCTATGAAGCCCGGAAGGCAGGATTCCAGACCATGTGCCACGCCATCGGAGATGGCGCTAACCGCCAGTGTTTGGATGTCTACGAACGACTTTTAAAAGAACTTCCTGATCCAGATGCAAGGCTTCGGATTGAGCACGCCCAGATCCTGGCTCCGGAAGATATTCCCAGATTTCACCAGTTAGGCATTATCCCCACTCACCAAACCGTATTTCTCAGGACTGACAAGAGAGTAGCGGATCAACGCCTTGGCGCGGAACGGATCAAGGGTGCCTATGCCTGGAGAACCCTTATCGATCAGGGAAATCCTCTTCCCAACGGAACCGACTCGCCGGTTGAAAACTGTAATCCCTTTGTCAGCATGTACTGTGCCATCACCCGCAAAGACGAAAAGGGTCTTCCCGAAAATGGATGGCATCCCGAACAGGCCATGACCCGCGAAGAAGCGCTTCGCTCCTACACCACCTGGGGAGCCTATGCCGGGTTTGAAGAAAACTTAAAGGGAAGCATCGAAGCCGGAAAGCTGGCAGACTTCGTAATCATTGACCGGGACCTTATGAACTGTCCGGCGGAAGAAATCAAGGACATCCGGGCTCTGGAAACCGTTGTCGGCGGCGAAACCGTCTATCAGCAAGCATAAAAAGCAGCATGAATGGGAGGTATATTAATGGAAACTGCAACACAAGAAAAGAAAAGTCTGTTTTGGCGATTTATACACGGGGTAGAGGTTGTAGGAAATAAATTCCCCCATCCCTTTTACCTGTTCACCATTTTAATTTTCGTATCCGTTATTTTATCCGTCATCTTCGCCGGAGTATCTGTCACCTATGAACAGGCAGGCTCAAACGGTACCTCAAGTGAGATCGTTACAACCACTGTGATCAATCTGATCAACCGGGACACGATCACGAATGTGACCCAAAACATGTACAGCATCTACTACAACTTCTCTCCTATGATGATGATGGGCCTTCTGATGCTGTCCATCGGCTTGGCGGAGCAGGTCGGCCTGTTCGGCGCTGTAATCAAGCGGACTATTATGGGTGTCCGTCCAGCATTTGTCTTTGCCGTGGTTTCCTTTGTCGCCATCAATGCCCATACCGCCTCCAACGCCGGTGTCCTCGGATGTACTGCTGTATCCGCAGCCGTATTCGCTTCCATGGGCTACAACCCCTGGCTGGGCATCATCCTGTCATACGCAGCCGGCAACGCCGGATTCGCCGCAAATCTCTTTGTAGGAAATCTGGACGTTCTAGTAAGCGGGATTGATGAGTCCGTCTGTTCCTCCCTGGGTATTGACACTTCCACCGTCCATGTACTCCAGAACTGGTATTTCATGCTGGTCAGCGCCCTGATCTTGACCGTAGTCTACACTTTCGTAACCACCAAATTTGTCAGGGGCTTCATCGGCGAACCCAAGGATTTAAGCCTGGTACAGGATGCGGATGCTTCCAATGGTTTAACCCCCGTCGAGCATCGTGCCCTGCGCAATGCCGGCATCGCTGCTATCGTCTTTATTGCCCTGGTGGTGGCCGCCTGCATCCCCTCCAACTCCTTCTTCCGGGCGGAGGATGGCTCGCTGCTTCCTAATTCACCTCTTTTAAAGAGCATCCTGACCATTTTATTTCTCTTCTTTTTGGTCACCGCTATTGCTTACGGACGTACTACCAAGAAGATTGCCACCTGGAATGATTTGCCTAAAATGCTGGCAAAAAGCATCGACTCCATGGTTAATTTCATGGTCATCGCCCTGCCGGCTTCCCTGTTTATCTATCTGTTCAACGCCTCCAACATTCCCACCGTTCTGGGTGCAGCGGGGGCAGAATGGATTAAGGGTACCGGGATCAATGGATTCGGCCTGCTGGTGTTAGTGATCCTGTTCACCATTTTCCTGGATTTATTTATGACCTCCGGTTCCTCCAAATGGATGATCCTGGCACCAATCCTGATTCCCATGTTTTACTCCATCGGATTCAGGCCCGCCCTTACCACCCTTGCTTACCGAATCGGAGATGCTTCCGCCAACTGCATTGCTCCTATTTCCTCAGATATCGCCCTCATTGTAGGCCTTTTAGGAAAGTACAACACCGACAAGAGCAAGACTCCAGGCATGGGAAATGTATTCGCCGGCTGCATGCCCTACTCCATCGCCACTCTGATCACACAGTTAATCATCCTGGCCGTATGGTGGGTGTTAAAACTGCCCCTGGGCCCCGGCGTAGAAATGTTTATATAAGGACATCGAATTATGATACAGAAAAAAGAGTTGCGCGAATATGCGGTCATCGTCCTCGGCGCTTTTATCATGGGATTTGCTATTAAAAACATCTATGATCCGGCAAATCTGGTCACAGGAGGCGTTTCCGGCATTGCCATCATCGTCAAGAACCTTTTGGGAGCTCCCCTCTGGCTTACCAACACCATGCTGAATATTCCGCTCTTCTTAGCCGCCTGGCGGCTGAAAGGGTGGGCCTTTATCCGCCGTACACTAGCCGCTACCATATCCCTCTCAATCTCCCTCTATATCATTCCGGAAATTCCCCTGAGGCCGGATGATCTGCTGTTATCTGCCCTTTTCGGCGGAATTGTATCCGGTATCGGAACCGGCTTAGTCTTTATGTACCAGGCCACTACCGGAGGCACGGATATGCTGGCTGCTCTAATCCAACTGAAAATGCGCCAGTACAGCATCGCCTGGATCATGCAGTTTTTGGACGGAATGGTAGTATTGGCAGGCGCCTCTATTTTTGGAATCCATCACGCCCTGTATGCCATTATCGCCATTTACTGCGTATGCAAGCTTTCGGACAACCTATTGGACGGCCTCAAATTCGCCACGCAGGCAGTTATCATTTCTGACCGGAGCCAGGAAATCGCGGATCTTATTATGAAACGGCTGGAGCGGGGCGTCACTTCCATAGATGCTGTGGGTATGTACTCGAAAAGCGGAAAACAAATGTTGTTCTGCGTGGTATCCAAAAAGGAAATCGTTCTGGTACGGGACATTGTAAAACAGATTGACCGAAAGGCCTTTGTAATTGTCAGCGACGCAAGAGAGGTATTCGGAGAAGGATTTTTAGAATACAGCTGATTCACCTAAAAAGGGGCCGTCGGTTAATAACGATTTTTGACCCCTGACAGGCAGGGAGGAGACAATTCCACAGAATACGGACTGTTTTGGAGCCGGGATTCTGTTGGAAATTGTCTCCTTCTTTTTATAAATACTATTTTAGGGCGCAAAAGCCCCTTGGCTGGTTTTTTCAGAGCGCTCTATCGCCTACGCCGTTTTCTGCTCCTTTTTCCCCTCAAATTTTTCTATCTCCTGATGCAAAAATCGATGATATTTCATGATGTTCCGC